>JAESFL010000023.1_pt1 | contig 290094 bp, 233 predicted proteins | sample 9269401 | NCBI WGS metagenome assembly JAESFL01 (sample SAMN14506025, study PRJNA617098) | algae metagenome | isolation source: Gloeocapsa sp. UFS-A4-WI-NPMV-4B04 and co-occurring heterotrophs from desert... | place: USA: Utah | collected 2006-10-01 | reverse complement strand
CCAGCGTTCCCACATCAATGCCTTCTGAGTTTGGGTGTAATAAATCCTCGGTCTTTGCTTCATCCGCAACACTCCTTCTGCTTACGCAGAGTTTAATGTGTTGCATCGACCGGTTGAATCCAAGACCCAAACCGGAAGTTGCCTCAGCCCGAAGCTGACGTTTAACTGCGCTAATCTAGGCTCAAGTCGGCGCGTGTTGGAAGGGGCGAGAATCTAGGGGAATGTCAATGGTAAAGGTCGTTCCCCGCTCGTGCATACGACTTACTTCTCTGCTACGGCTTCCAGCTTCATCCATACAGCGTTGCAAATCCGCAGCACAATTAAAATGTTGATTGGAATCAACTTTGAATTGGCTATACTCGAAAGTGAAGATTCCATAGGCTCAACAACAAAAGTAGGAGGCAGAAATGTTTGCAGGAAGGCGTCTTGTATTGCTCACCACGTTTGCCGCGGTAACTATTGCATACTTACCGGCATTTGCGCAGATGACGCCACAGACGGTCGTCGGCGATGAAATCGTGCTTGGCCAAACTACTACGCTAACCGGCATTTTGGCACAACAGGGCCAAGCGAATTCTTCCGCATCCAGGGCCTATTTCGAATCGATTAATTCCCAAGGCGGTATACACGGACGGAAGATCCGGTTAATCACGGTTGACGACGGTTACGATGCCAACAAGGCATTGGCCAACGTTAAGCAACTCGTCGAAAAGGACAATGTTGTGGCGCTGTTCGGCATCATCGGCACGCCTGCGAATCAACTAATCATGCCTTATGCGGACCAAGTGGGCATCGTCAATTTTGCCCCCTATACCGGGTCGGATGCCCTGCGCCAGTTCAAGAGCCGCTGGTTGTACCATGTGCGTGCCAGCTATACCGATGAAACGCAGAAGATTATCGACCACATCGCCCTACGCGGCATCAAGGAAGTCGGCACGGTCTATCAAAACAATGCGTTTGGCAAGGAAAGTCTGGCCAACCTGGAACGCATTCTTTCCGAGCGAAAGATGAAACTGCTGGTGGCGGCACCAATCAACAATGATTCTAAAAACGTCGATGAAACCGTCAAGGCGCTGGCCGCAGTCAGGCCCAAGGCAGTTCTCCTGATCACAGCCGGCAATCCGACGGTGGAAGTCATACGGGCGTATAACAAGGAGGTGCCTGGCACGCAATACTTTGCCATGAGCGTAATGTCATCGCAGGCATCGATCAACGCGCTGGGCAAGGATGGCGTCGGCGTGGTGGTGTCGCAAGTGGCCCCCTTCCCGTTTTCAGGCACCACCCCGTTGGTACGTGAGTATCAAAAAATGATGGCGGCGGCAGGGACCAAGGACTTATCCTTTTCCTCTATCGAGGGTTTCGTCAACGCCAAGATTATGGTGGAGGCGCTACGCCGGGCTGGCAAGAATCTTACGCGTGAAAAACTTGCAGAAGCGCTTGAGAGCATGAACAAGTTTGACGTTGGCGGGCAAATTGTCAATTACAGCAAGACCAACCATCAGGCATGGCGTGATGTCGATCTGACAGTAATCTCTAAGGACGGCCGTTTCCTTCGATAAGACGAGTTAATGTATCAACAAGGCTCGTGAAGCATGCATGGTAACGATACAAAGTAGCTTAGAAGGTGTTACTTGCATGTGGGTTGATGACAGGCTTCACGGATTAAAGGTCTAGATTCGGCTGATTGGTGCCCTTCCCTACCGGCCGCTATCGACCCAAAGCCGTCAAAAGGATTTCCCAAAAGCGGACGTTTTAACGTGGAGGTATGCGGCGCGCTGCGGGCTCTATGCAGGCTATTCACGCGCGCATGTTTGCAGCGCGTCCAATACGACCGCCAGGTTAAGAGGCGAGATATAAGGGCCATCAGCCTTGAAATATCAATCGTCAAAGTATCAACCGCCAAGCAAGCTCGTATTGTGCGGCGCAAATGCGAGCACTCGGGCGGCTCAACTGTCACTTTGGAAGATTTTCGCAGGCAACGTAAACTCCCCTGTCGATTTGAATTGCCCGCTATAGAACGCTGGCCCGGCGAGTTTTCCGGTCATCGTATATGCGAGCTTCCCACGGTATTCGCTGGTCCCACCGCCCATAATCTGGCCCACGATGCCCATGACATGGCCCGCCACGCGGAATGCCGAAATACTCATCGGGACGGCAACAACCATCTCACCAAAGCGCGGTACGCTGCCACCAGCGTCGCTAACGCCAGTAGCAAAGCGCTTGCCTTGCACATCCATCGCGACTGACACTCCGTTGAAGTCCAGCGGCGAGTCATTCGGATTTTGAATTCGCAACTTGACCAGCATTCGCAGCTCAAACCCTTCACCCTCAAGCGGTTCAACGCTCACCATGGTTACCTCAAGGGGTTCGCGGCCTTGAAAGCTGGCACAACCACCAAGTAGAAGCACTCCGAAGGCAAGGAGTACGAGCAGCGCGTTCCGAACAATTGACACGATTATCTCCGTCGCGATTAGAAAGCGTTTGGATGGAACGGTCAGTGCCTAGGTCGGTTAGAGTTTTACGTTTTGCGTTTCGCGCTTGCTCTGCCTCGCAGAGATCCACTTAACTCGTTATAAGTCGCAAAGGCGCATCGACAGTGGTGTTCAGAACTGAATTCTGTCGTTATGCACAGTGGCAACAGAATCGGCGAAAGCGACATGCCTGTCTTTCCTCTCATTGCCAGCTTAGCATCGAATTGATGTTCTTGGCGAACGGCCGAAAATGGCCGATTGCCGCCCCTCTCCACCGCCTGATATCTACCAAAGCCGGCACTCACAATTTGAAACGCAGAGATGTATCCATTCACCATTCCCAACATGGTCGTTCTGGATGATGGAAAAGTTCCGTCAATAAATAAGTTGACAAATTCAACCGTTTTTTGTTTCAATAGGCTCGCCTCTCAAAGGGAGTAGCTGACACAGACGCCCAAGTGCGTTGTGTTGCGGTGCCGTCATTACGGCGTTGGTGGTTGGCAGCCATCAGCGTTCGGTGCCGTATCCCGGGATTTGCATGACCCGGGTAGCAAGACTGGCGAGGATCCCCGACAATTTGTTGCCCAGGCGTCGCCGGTTTGGGTTGAGAGGCTTGTCACGATGATTTCCATCGGTACCCCCTTATTGTGGACGCTGTTCGCAGTGTTCGTCCTGGTCGCTCTCGCGATCGATTTCCTAGCACTAAATCGTCAGGGTTCGCATACCGTCAGCATGCGAGAAGCCACTATCTGGTCGTTAATCTGGGTGGCGGTATCGTTTATCTTCGTCGGCTGGCTGTGGTGGTATCTGGGCGGTACCAATACCGACCCCGACGCGCGCGAGCTCGCGGACGCTAAGGCGCTTGAGTTTATTACCGGCTATCTGGTGGAGAAGGCGCTCGCGGTTGATAATATCTTCGTGTTTCTCATGATATTCACCTATTTCGCCGTGCCGGCCGCGTTTCAAAAGCGGGTTTTGATGATCGGTATTCTGGGTGCGCTCGTCCTGCGCGCGATCATGATCCTGGTTGGCGCCTGGTTGATCGCCCAATTTCACTGGATCATGTACGTGTTCGGCGCATTCCTGTTGTTTACGGGGATAAAGATGTGGTGGGCCGCGGGACAGGAGCCAGACCTGGGGAATAACCCGGCGCTGCGCTGGATCAACAAGCACATGAACGTCTCGTCCAACTTCGACGGTGAACGATTTTTTACCGTCGACAATGGCGTAAAAATGGCGACGCCGCTTCTCGTCGTGATTCTGCTGATTGGCATCGTGGACGTGGTATTTGCGGTGGATTCGATTCCCGCGATTTTTGCCATTACGACGGATCCTTTCATTGTGCTCACGTCGAATGTCTTTGCGATTCTGGGCCTGCGGGCGATGTATTTTCTGTTGGCAGGCATGCATGAGCGGTTCCATTTGCTCTCCTATGGCCTTGCGATTGTGCTGGGTTTCATCGGTACGAAGATGCTGCTCATCGACATCTACAAAATACCGGTCGCATGGTCTCTCGGTTTCACGGTCATCACGCTGGCAGTCACCATGGTGCTATCGCTGAAAATACCGTCAAGGCACGGCAAGACAGGAACGGCGTTTCCGTTCAGGGCCAAGCCGGAAAGCGGATCCACTGCAGAAAGCTGAGGCAAGGTTCGCAACCGTTGAGGAGCCTACAATACGGCGCCGCCAACTCTTCAACAACCGAGCGCCTCTCGAGGCGCTCGGTTGCCTCATCAGTTTTCAGACAAGGTCTGACCGTATTATGGCGAGGCCGGCACCATTGGACGCATCGAGGTTCAGCGCGCATACACCATTGAGCAGTCATCAACGCGATCTATTCAACGCAATCGAATGAACTCATTCGCTGACCACGCCAAATGCTCGGCACTTTAATTCACCGGATGGCAGCAATTGGCCAGTTGCTGTTGCTGCCCGTCGCTGATGTCCGCTATCGACCCTGTTCGGAAATGTCCAGTGGGATAGGGGCTACGCAATCCAATCAAGATCGCTTGCGTGCCACCCGACCAGGTTAGCCATGGCATCCATGACAAGCATGCAATTGCATTTTGGTAATATAGCGGGAAATTTTGCCAACCAAGACGTCAATACGACGTCATCATCGACCGTCTGCACGCAAGAGGAAAAAAATGGAGAGTGACGCCACTCGCCTTAACAACATTGTGATTACGCCTCAGCTGCTCGCACGCACAGGAAGGGCGCCCAACAGGCAAGCGGAACGGGAAGGCTTCGACCGTCTGGCGCACGAAACGTCCGAGGGCAAGGTCGCGATTCTGAACGCATTGTGTCAGCTTGCATTACGACTTTGCCAGGCCGGCTCATCGGGCGTGAGTATGCTGCGGGCAGATCAGGAGGGCGAATACTTTAGCTGGGACGTACTTGAGGGTCGGTTTGCGCCCTTCGTGGGCGGCCGGGCGCCCCGATACGATAGCCCATGTGGCTATTGTCTTGAGCGCGGGTCGGCCCAACTCTATTCCCATCCTGAGCGGTATTTCAACTGGCTGGGCGCGCCGGGTATTCCCATTGTCGAAGGACTGGTCATCCCGATCTATAAGGGGGGGCAACAGGCATTTGGAACAATCTGGATCATGTCGCACGACGCGTCGCACCACTTTGACCGCGAGGATCTCCGCGTGATGAGTATCCTTGCAGCACACACGTCCGCCGCATTACGACTTCAAGAAACTTCATAACCACATCAATGCATTGAATGCTTGCATCGTATTGCGTTAAGCGATCCCGAATGTCGTTAAAAGCGGGAATGGCTGCCTGACCTTCTGCCATTGGTATATGCTGATCTCAACAGGGCGAATGAGTGTCCTGTCGCCGTTATTGCCCAGCCCTTTCTGCGCCCAAATCCTGCATGTCGCCGGATCACCCTGGTATCGTAAAGCGCAAAACCCACTGTGCAAATGATGCGGCTGGCGATGCCCTGTCGAAATTCGGTTACTCCACCGTACCGACGGGATGCAGCGCGCGTCCGGCATCGCCGGCCCAACGGGTTTGACAACGGTACTGTTCATCGATGCCACGCTAGCAGGTGCCGATGCCAGCATGTCCACGCCGGCCGGCGCAGCCGCCATCACTGACCAGGCGAAGGGGCTGCAGCGACAGCGCAGACAGGAGGGTCTGCGGTCCTGTCAGAGAGGCAGCGCGACGCGGTTGATCATGCGCTCATGGTTTCCGGCGATGAAGTGGCGCAGGTTGGTGCGGATCACCGGCAGCACCTGATCCTTGTAGTTGGTGGTCATGCCGCCGACATGCGCGGTGACGACGACATTGTCCATCGACCAGAACGGATGGTTGCGCGGCAGCGGCTCGACGGTGAAGACATCCAGTCCCGCGCCGGCGATCGTTCCTTCGCGCAGCGCGCGCAACAACGCGTCTTCATCCACCACGCCGCCCCGCGCCAGGTTGAGAAAGTAAGCGCTGCGTTTCATCGCCCCCAGCACCTGGGCATCGACGATCCGGTCGGTGTCGGTGGAATGCGGCAGCAGCACGATGACGTAATCCGCTTCGCTCACCGCCTGCGTCATCTGGTCCCGGGTATAGATATGGTCGAAGTGCGGCACATCGCGTAGCGACGAGGCGACACCCGTGACCCGCATGTCGAATGCCTTGCAGCGGCGCGCGATATCCTGCGCGATCGCGCCGACGCCGATCATGGTCACCGTGCTTCCCAGCAGTGGCTGTTGCGGCCAGCGCTCCCATTTGCCTGCTTCCTGGTTCTTCAGCATCTTGCGGAAATTACGTGTCAGGCTGAGCATGTGCAAGAACGCCATTTCCGCCATCTGCGGGCCGGCGACGCCCCGTGCATTGGTCAGCAACAGGTCCGGCGGAAGAGTCGTCAGCGTTCGCAGCGCGTCGGCCCCCGAGGTAAGGGCCTGTATCCATTTCAGGCGTTGCGCACCTGCCAGCCACTCATCCGAAAAGTAATGCGGCAGCGCCAGCGCGCAGACAATGTCAGCGTCGTTGAAATGCGGCCGCGCTTCGGCCAGCGTGGTGGCAGATGCGATCCGCACGTCGGGGAACTCGGCGGCGAGCGCATCGCGCAGGTAAGGCGCGTCGATATCGAAAATGAGCATCTTCATGTCAAGGCCGTCGGCAGTACGAAGTCAGGTTGGAATCATTCACGATAGGATGGCTCCCGGCGATCCAGCATCCGGCGCAATGCGTGCCAGTCGCGGTCCTTGATAAATTCATTGGACTTCGCAAACTGGATGGCCGCGTGTTCGCACACCTCGTGCGGCGGATGCACCAGCGGTGCATTGCGGCTGGTGGCATCGAGCTGGATCTGGCATGCCATTTCCAGGTAATACATTTCCTCGAAGGCCGAGCGCACCGTGGGACCGGCTGTCAGCAGGCCATGGTTGCGCAGGATCAGCACGTTGTGCTTGCCAAGGTTCTTCACCAGGCGCTCGCGTTCGTCGAGGTCGAGGGCAATGCCTTCATAACCGTGGTAGCTGACCCGGTTGTAGAAGCGCATCGAATGCTGCGAAATTGCCAGCAAGCCGTCTTCCTGCGCCGATACCGCGACGCCGGCGCGCGTATGGGTATGGAACACGCAATGCAAGTCATGGCGCGCCTTGTGAATCGCCGAATGGATGACGAAGCCAGCCGGGTTGACATCGAGCGGGTCATCTTCCACCGGGTTGCCGTCGAAGTCGACTTTCACCAGGTTCGATGCGCTCACTTCTTCGTACAGCAAGCCGAAATGGTTGATCAGGAACTGGTCGTCATGGCCGGGCACCCGCAGCGAGATATGGTTGTAGATCATATCCGTCATGCGGTAATGCGCGGCCAGCCGGTAGCAGGCGGCAAGGTCTTCGCGTGCCGCCCATTCATCGGCGGATACGCGCGCGCGCATGGTGCGGCGACGTTCGTCAAGGAGGGGTTGCAGTGTTTGATTGTCCAATTTCTTCACCTTCATGTTGGTTGAAAAAGCCGCGGCAATGGCAGTGCATTGCAGTGCCGGCCGCGGTGGCCGGGTGGAGCGTGACTCATGAGGCAGCCCTCACAACGTGTGGCGGCGCCTGCAGCAGCGGGTCGGACAGCGTCGGCGCGTGCAGCATCAGATTGTGCGGGCCCAGCTCGCCGATGCCTGTTGCGCCGAGCAGAGTCAGGGTCCGGTTGAGTTCGTCGGCAAGTAGCTGCAGCACATCGCTTGCGCCCTTCTCGCCGTGCGCGGCCATGCCGTAGAGCAGCGGCCGGCCGATGAACACCGCCTTCGCGCCGCAGGCGAGCGCCTTCACCACGTCGGAGCCGCGCCGGAAACCGCTGTCGACGAACACCGGCAGCCGTTGGCCGGCCGCCTCCAGCATGCGCGGCAGCACCGCCATCGCGGCCGGCGCCGCATCGAGCTGGCGTCCGCCGTGGTTTGATACGATGATGCCGTCGACACCGTGCAATGCCGCCTTGCGCGCATCGTCCGGATGCAGCAGGCCCTTGACCAGGATCGGCCCGTCCCATATCCGGCGCAGCCAGGCAATGTTGTCCCATACGAGGCTGCGATCCATCGCCCGCGCCAGCAGCGCCGCCTGCACCTGCGGCGATCCACCCGCCCCTTCCGATTCGGCGAGGTTGGCGAATTGCGGCATGCCGGCGCGTGCAACCCGCGCAAGCCAGACAGGATGCAGGCACAGGTCGAGCAGGGTCGGCAGCGTGGGCCGAAAAGGCAGACGAAAGCCATTGCGCACATCGCGCTCGCGATAACCGCTGACCGGCACATCGACGGTCAGCACCAGCGCCTGGTAGCCGGCGTTGCGTGCACGGCGCACGAGCTGTTCGGCGATGCTGCGCTCGCCCATGACGTAAAGCTGCAGCCACTGCATGCCGCCCGCGCCGGCGACCTCTTCAAGACGGGTATTGGATGCGGTCGACAGCACGAAGGCAATGCCGGCCACGGCTGCCGCACGCGCAAGCAGCAGGTCGCCTTGCGGGCGCAGCAGACCGTTGAAGCCGGTGGGTGCGATGGCAAAGGGCTGCTTCCATGTGTGGCCGAAAACGTCGATGGCCGGGTCCACCGTCGTGGTGTCGCGCAGGCAGCGCGGCAGCAAGGCAAGACTGTCGAGCGCCGCGCGGTTGCGCCGCATGCAGTGCTCGTCCTCGGCCGCGCCGTCGATGTACTCGAATACGAAGCGCGGCAGGCGGCGGCGGGCTTCGCGGCGGTAGTCTTCGATATTGAGTAGCATGGCAAGCGGTTTTCCGATGGCTCGTTGATACGGTGGTTCGATTATTCTCACGTGATAAAAGGTAAAAACCGGTGATGTCATTTTCCGAAACTTGTCGTGCCGCGCCGTGACGGCCCCTCCCCAGGCAGCGGGTGCAGCCGGGGTGTCAGTCGCTCTGTCGTCTGCTGCGGCACGGTACAGGCTTGCAGGCCCGTAACCGACGTTCGGGATGGGGGTGAAAGGGGCGAACGATCGACTGCGATCGTTCGCCCCTTTCACCCCCGCGCGAACGCCCCATCCCAACCAACAGATAGGGGTTTGCAAGCGCAAGTCGTTCAGTAGCAAGACGGCATGGTCGCCGAATTTTCTGCTGCGCTCCCTTCAAAAAGGGATGACGTCGCTGGAGGCGCCGATCGCGTCTGACCACTTTGCAAAATACAGACCGCGTTACGGCATCAATTTCGGTAACCACAACGAAATACTCGGAAACGCACACAAAATAATCAACCGCACCACATCGACGCCGATGAACGGCATCGTTCCCCGATAAATCCGTCCCAACGTGATATCCCGTGCAATCGAATTGATCACGAACACATTAATGCCCACTGGCGGGCAGATCATGCCGAAGGTCACCGCCATCACGATGATGACGCCAAACCATACCGGATCGAAACCGAGCTGCATCATGGCCGGGAACACGATGGGCACGGTCAGCAGGATCATCGCCAGTTCGTCCATCACCGCGCCGAGCACGAGGTAGCCGAGCATGATGATCGCCAGTACGCCGTAGGCGCCGACCGGCAATCCGACCAGGAAGCCGACTGCCTTCTGCGTGAATTGCGTGATGGTAAGGAAGTAGCCGAACAGGAAGGCACCGACCACGATCAGCATGATCGCCGACGACACCCGCAGCGCATCGATCAATGCGGCGCGGATTTCTGGCCAGCGCAGCCGTCCGCGTAGGATGCCGATCAGCAGCGTGCCGGTGGCGCCAACGCCGGCACCTTCGTTGACCGTGAACCAACCCATGTAGATGCCGCCCAGCACGAACAGGAACAGCACCATCACCGCCCACAGGTCGCGCAGGCTTTTCCAGCGTTCAGACCAGGTATGGCGCTCGCCCAGCGGCATGTGATCCGGGTTGCGCAGACCGATGAATTGCACCACGCCGGTGTAAAAGAGCACTGCGAGGATGCCCGGGATAACGCCGGCGGCAAAGAGCTTGGTGATGTCGGTGTCGGTCATGATGCCGTACAGCACGAAGATGACCGAAGGCGGGATCATGATGCCCAGCGTTCCGCCGGCGGCAATCAGTCCGGCGGCGAAGCCCGGATCGTAGCCGGCCTTGCGCATCTCGGGCAGCGCCACCTGCGACATCGTGGCCGCTGTCGCCACCGACGAGCCGTTGATCGCCGCAAAGCCGCCGCAGGCCGCGATCGCCGCCAGCGCCAGTCCGCCGCGCCGGTGTCCGAGCCAGGCACGGCCGGCGGCGAACAATTCGCGGCTCATGCCGGCATGCGACGCGAACGCGCCCATCAGGATAAACATCGGAATGACGGCAAGATCGTAGTCGGTCAGGACCGACAGCGGCACATTCGACAGCAGGTTCAATGCCGGCGTGATGCCGGCAAGCACGCCGAAGCCGAGTACGCCGATGATGCCCATGGCAATCCCAATCGGCACCCGCAGTGCCATCAGCACAAACATCAGGATGAAGCCGCCCAGCGCAACGAGGTCACGATCCATGGCTGGCCTCTCCCACGTCATCCAGGTCATCGTGCGGATCATGGCCGCGCGCCACTTCGACGGCGCGCAATGCCGCCAAGAGCGCCGCCACCACCGCACCGGCGGCGGCGACCGCGTAAAACCACATCATCGGCAGGCGCAGGTCGGAGGTGGCCTGGGTGCCGGTATTGCCGACCTTTATCCAGATCATCCACGCCAGCGGTGCGAGGAATGCAAGGGTCAGCAGGCTGGCAAGCACATCAATGCGGCGGCGGTTGGTCGTGTTCATCATCTCCCAGACCGCGTCGACGCAGATATGCCCGGCGCGGTAGGTGGCAATCGAGATGCCCCAGAACATGGCGATCCCCAGCAGCAGGCGGGAACCGTCGAACCAGTCGGGCACGGTCTGCCCGAACAGATCGCGCAAGATCACATTGCCGGAGGTCAGCAATGCGATCAACAGCAGGAAGACGGCCGCGATCGTTTCCGTCGCCGACAGGAGGCGCTTCATCGCCGATCAGTACGCCGCGTTGCGCGATGCCAGCTCCTTGCGGAAACCCTCCAGCACATCGTTCGGTTTGGCGCCTGCTTTCTCGGCGCTCTGCATCCATTGCCGGGTCACTGGCTGCACCGCCCTCTTCCACGCGTCGATTTGCTGCGGCGTCAGCTTGACAATGGTATGGCCGGACGTCTGCGCCAGCTTTTCCCGTCCCGAATCTTCCTGGTTGCCCCACGCATGCCCGACCTTGTCCGCCCATGCATTGCTGCAATGGTCATCGATGACTTTCTTTTGCGACGCCGACAGCTTTTCATACCACTGCTTGTTCATTAACCAGGCAAAGCTGGCGGCATACAGGCGTGTATCCATGTGGTATTTCACCGCCTTGTCGATGTTGAAGGAAATGATCGAATTCCATGGGAAGGTGATGGCATCGGCGACGCCCTTTTCAAGGGCATCGCGCGATTCCGGCGCGGAAACCTGCACGTTGGTGCCGCCGAGCTGGGTGACGGTCTGGGCGACGGTGCCGTTGGCCGGGCGGATCTTCATGCCCTTGATCTGTTCCGGGTCGGTAATCGGCTTCTTCGAGTGCAACGTGCCGACGTGCAGGTGCGCGAAGCAGAACTTTACATCCTTCATTTCGGTCTCGGCGTATTTGCGGTACCAGGCATCAAGCGCGGCGGAACCCGGCCCTGGCATGGCGACTTGCATCGGCAGTTCGCTGGCGGCGAAGACCGGGAACCGGCCAGCCTGGTAACCAGGGCTGACCCAGCTCATGTCGGCAATCCCGTCGCGCGCCATGTCATAGTGGTCAGCCGCCTTGCCAAGTTGCTGGGCGGGATAGAGCGTGACCTTGATGCTGCCCTTGGACGCTGCTTCCACGGATTTCGCCCATGGCTCGAACCCGGTGGACGCAAGTGCATGCTGGGCGGGCAGCCAGTTGGCGAAACGGAGTTCGACGGACTTGTCCTGTGCGGGGACGGTTGCGGCGGTGCAAGCGAGGGTGACGGCGAGTGACAGCGTGCTGATCTTGGGATGGCGCATGGTGTGTCTCCTTTTATTGGTTTGCTGCTTTGTCAAAATGACCGTCCGTATGCCCGGACTGGATTGCATCAGGGAAGAGCCGTCTTCCCCATGAACGGGGAAGAAAACAAGTCGTCTATTTCGCCGGCCTGTTGGGCCGCACATCCAATTCCGCCTTGTTTCGTATAAACCGCACCGGCCTGGCAACCATCGCCGGTGCCGGCAATCCCAGCGATTGCGCCAGCGTACGCCCTTCCGGATCCGCCAGCGCCGCTTCTCTTGCCCGCCTGACCCTGCTTGCAGCGTCTGCCGACATCGCATTGCGTTCGACATCGGCCAGAATCGCCGTCAAATTCCGGTGTCCCCGCTCGCTGGTTTCACCATAACCCTTCACCAGGTTGCCGCATAGCGCAAGCTCATACGCCAGCCCGCTCGAGTGCACCAGCGCTTGCCGCACCCCATCGAGCCAGCGAGCGATCATCCGCTGTTCGGCGGCGAAGCGCGACGTGCGTGGCCGCCACGTGCGCAGTGAACGCAATGCGCACAGCATCAGGAAGCCACTCACCGTATCGGTACGCACATGCAGGCCGGCATGCATTTTGTCCTTGCGTGCCGCATAGCGCCGGTGCACGCGGTCGGCAAGGCGCGTCGGCAGCATGGAACATAGTTCATCCAGACCCGGCTTCAGGTATTCGGTCAGGCGCAGCGGTTCACCGTCATGCGCGCCAACCTCGGTGCGCACCCGCGCGAAACGCGCCTTGCGCGTCTTGAGGTCGGCGACGCGGATCACGTCTTCATAACTCATCCACAGTGCTAGGTAGCGCGCGGTTTCGCGCGTCACCGGGTAACGTGCCGGCCCGCCGCCGGCATCGCGTTCGTCGCGGTAGACGGCTTCGACCCGGTCCAGATAGGTGTTGGCGTACGCTGCGTCCTGGTAATCGAAGACCTGCTCGGTGCCGCTCTGGACGATGGGGCGCAATTCGTCCGCAAAGACATGCAAGCGCGCCGATGCCGGCGCATCCTTGTGCTTATGCTTGTACGGGGCCGGTTCGGGTGCCCTGACCGGCGATGTTGCCAGGTCAAAACCAGCTTCGAAGCCGTGCAGGCTGGCGTCCACCGCCTTGCCCGAGCGGCGTATCGCTTCCACGCATGCTGCCTTCGATACCGGCAGCGCACCGGCGCCGGCCATGGCGCCGAACATCACCGTGTTGATCACCGTGCCATGCTCCAGCGCGATGGCCTTCAGGTCGGACAGCACCAGCGTGCGGGCGAATTGCGTCGCCGCCGCAAGCACCCGGCCGCCGTCGAAGCGGCCATCGCCCATCGACGATTTCTCGACCACCGCATACTCGCGATGCGAGGACGCGATGAGCGTGGTACGAGCCGGATCGATGAATCCACTCTGGATCAGGCGCCCTGCTTCAAGCAATTCCGACGCGGCGGCGACATCCACGTCGCCGGGCATCGGCGTCAACGACATGACGGGATGGCGGCCGTCCAGCATGCTGCGCGGCACCGGGAAGATTTCGATGTAATAGGTGGTGGCGCCGGTGCGCTGCGCGACGCCGGGAATCGATGTGCTCTGCACCGGGAAATCATGCACATCGGCCGCGGCGACCAGCCAGTCGGCCAGCACGCCGCCACCCTCGCCGCCGAGCGCGGCGACTAAGATGGTGACGGGACGAGTACCGTTCAGGTCCATGCGTTCGCGTGGCGGGCGGACCCGGCCAGTCGGTCGATGACGAAGCGGCGCATGCCGTGCAGCAGCATGTCCCACGTCGACGGGTTCTCGATGATGTCGGCCTTGTAGAACGACGGGCACAGCACCGCCGCATGCGACACTTCGCCACACAGGCCGCAGCCGACGCAGCCCTGATTGATCGTGGCCACCGGATCGGTGCGTAGCGGGCCCGGATTCGGTTTGATCGTCAGCGATGGGCAGCCTGACAGGCGGATGCAGGAATGGTCGCCGGTACAGACATCGTCGTCGATGCCGAAACGGGTACGTACCACGCGCTCGCCGCGCTTCAGTCGGGCGGCGGTCTGCGGCTTGATGCGGCGCTGTTTTTCGAGCTGGCATTCGCCGTCGGCGATGATGACCTTCAATCCTGCTTCCTCGGTCGTCATCGCGCTCGACAGCGTATTGACCATGTCCGCGACCTGATAGCTCGGCACCGTCTTCACCCAGGTCACGCCGATGCCGCGCAGCGCCTTTTCCATATCCAGCGATAGCGGCTGGCCGGCGGCGGGCGACGACGGGATCGCCTGCGTGCCTGTGGCGGAGGTGTAGCCGTTCTTCATGATCACCAGCACCGAGTCGTGCTTGTTGTACACCGAATTGACGATGCCGCTGGTGAAGCCGTTATGCCAGAAGCCGCCGTCGCCCATGATGCTGACGACGCGGTTGTGCATCAGGCGGCCGATGCCGGCGGAACTGGCGAGGCCGAGTCCGTAGCCGAGCACCGTGCTGCCGATATTGAAGGGCGGCAGCGTGCCAAAGGTATGGCAGCCGATATCGGCGCTGACATGCACCGGCCCGAGGCTTTTTTGCATCAGCTTGAGCGCGGCGAACACCGGCCGTTCCGGGCAGCCAATGCAAAAGCCCGGTGGACGGGCGGGTACCTGCGCGCCGAGTGCCTGCGCGCCGCTCTCTTTCAGGCGCACCAGCGACTCCGCCGCCAAGGTGGCGTTGTCGGCCTTGTCCGCGTCGATACCCTCCGGTCGGGCCGCGCGGATGAACTTCCCTATGCCCGAGAGCAACACCTCGCCGGTATACTCGCCCGCCAGCGGCAACAAGTCCTTGCCGTGCAGCCGGGTCGTGACGCCGGCTTTGCGCAGGATGGCATGCATCGCGTCCTCGATATAGTTCGGCTGCCCCTCCTCCACCAGCAGCACGGCGTCCTTGTCTTTGCAGAATGCCTCGATCTCGTCCGGCACCAGGGGGTAGACGACGTTGAGCACATGGATCGGGATCTCGGTATTGCCGAAGCTGTCGGCCAGCCGCAGCTGCTGCAGCGCGCGCATCAAGCCATTGTAAAGTCCGCCCTGGACCACGATGCCGACGCCATTGGCACGGTCGTCGCCGAAGGTTTCGTTGAGGCGGTTGCGGCGGATGAAGTCCAGCGCCGCCGGCCAGCGCGCTTCGATTTTCTGCTTCTCATGCTGGTAGGTGGACGGTGGCAGGCAGACCTTGCTGTAGTCGAATACCGGAGCGTCCAGCAGTTGCCGGGTCGACAACGCTGGCGCACGGTTGTCCTTGCACTCGAAAGTGCCGTGCACATGGCAGGCACGGATGCGCAGCTGCAGCATCACCGGCGTGTTGCTGGCCTCGGAAAGTTCGAACCCCTTTTCGACGGCATCGACGATGGAAGTCAGGTTCGGGCGCGGATCGAGCAGCCACATCTGCGATTTCATGGCGAATGCATGGGTGCGCTCTTGGATGATGCTGGAGCCTTCGCCATAGTCCTCGCCGAGGATGACGAGGGAACCGCCGATGACGCCGGCTGACGCCAGATTGGACAAGGCATCGGACGCCACATTGGTGCCGACGGTGGATTTCCAGGTGACGGCCCCACGCAGCGGATAGTGAATCGACGCGCCGAGCATGGCAGCGGCGCCGGCTTCGGACGCATTGTTTTCAAAATAAACGCCGAGCTCGTCAAGAATCTGTCTGGCGTCGCCCAGCACGTCGATTAGGTGGGATACCGGCGCGCCCTGGTAACCGCCGATATAGCTGACGCCTGATTGCAGCAGCGCCTTGGTGACGGCGAGAATGCCTTCGCCGTGGAAGGTCTGTCCTTTACCCAATGCAAGACGCTTGACTTCTTCGCTAAACGAGCGTTCCACAGGTGTCTCCTGCCAATTCATTCGGTAGGCCAACAGATCCGACCGCGCGGTCTGTTTTGTAGCTATTTGTGCAGTATAGGAAGCACAATTCGCACAATCAAATCGATAATACGACTACGATATATAGACACCATCTATATTGCGCCGTCATGCCCGCCACCCGCTCCCGCATCGATCTCAATCTGGTCCGTGTTTTTGTGACCATTTATGAAACCCGCAGTGTCACCGTCGCCGCCGAGCGCCTGTTTCTGACCCAGCCGAGCGTCAGTTATGCATTGGGGAAATTACGCGATGCGCTGCACGACCCGCTGTTCATGCGCGGACCACAGGGCTTGGTGCCGACCGCCTGCGGCGAGATGACCTATCGGAAATTCAGCGCCGCGATGGCCAGCATCGAAAGTGCCATCGAACCGACAACCGGGTTCGATCCGTGGCAATCATCGCAGCGCTTTCGCATTGCAATGAGCGACATCGGCGAAATGACCTTCCTGCCGCCGATACTGGAGCACATGCAGCGCGAGGCGCCGAACGTGGAACTGGAAGTGGTGCAGGTGGCGATCGATGAAGTGGCCGGATGGCTGGCAGCGGGAAAAGTGGATGCTGCGGTCGGCAACCTGCCTGGCCTGGTCGGCGTGGTGAAGAACCGCAAGCTGTTTTCCGAACACTATGTGTGCCTGGTGGGCGCGGGCAACGCGGCCATCGGCGAAAGCCTGAGCCTGGAAGACTTTCTGTCGGGCCGGCATATTGTGGTGTCGTCACCCTTTTCGGGGCACCGGCTGGTGGAAGATATGCTTCGCCAGCAGGGCGTCAGCCGCAAGGTGATCCTGCAGGTGCCGCATTTCACCATCGTCCCCAACCTGATGACGATCAACAAGGACTTGCTGGTGACGATGCCATCCCGCGTCGGCCGCTACTTTGCACTGAGCGGCGCCTTGCGCGCGCTGGAGGTACCCATTGAACTGCCTCACTTTGAGGTGCGCATGTTCTGGCATGAGCATCAGGAGGAAAAGCGGTCGCACCAGTGGCTGAGAAATGTTATTTACCAGGCGCTCAGCAGGCTTTGACAAGAATGCCATGGCCTACAATCGATTATCTTGCCGCCAATGCCTGGGCACGCCAGCGGCGTAGTGCAGCGCGCCGAATCCACGCCCCCTGAACACCGCCGTCGCTGGCGTGTGGCGCAACCCGTTCCATCGGGGCAGGTTTCCTGCGAACTGGTTCATTCAAAAATGGCGGCACGCGTCGGCTTGTTTTAGTGCATGAAATCAAAGGCGTCGTTGAGGTCATCAAGCCGCATCGTGTGGGTCACGAACGGGTCCAGTGAAGCTTCCTTGCCATCGCATCCTCGACCATGCACGGTCATTCCGAACGTCCGATGACGCCACTGAAGGCCGAGCCAAGCTGGCGCCGGCCGGTTACGAGCCGGAACGGGCGCGTCGAGAAATGCTGACCTGCGCCCGCAACCCCGATGATGACCGACTGGCCGCAGCCGCGATGCGCGCACGTTCGTGCAGCCCGCATGACCTTGATGGAGCAGATCCGTATCCAACGCAGCCCTATACTGCGCGGTTGTTTCGTTGAACTACTCGGTACTTAAGTGAACTCCGCCTGAAGGCGTGTCAGTGCGCAGCTTGACAAAACAGCTGTTACGTAACATCATAAGTTACATGAACCGTGACAGCCGCCTCTCTTCCGTCCTGCACGCGCTCCTCCACATGGCGGAGCACGAAGCACCGATGACTTCGGAAGCCCTCGCACAATGCCTTGGCACCAACCCGGTCGTGGTGCGGCGCACCATGGGCCTGCTGCGCGAGGCAGGGCTGGTTACGTCAGACCGCGGTCACGCCGGCGGGTGGCGCATTGCCATCGATCTGAAAACAATCACCTTGCGCCAGCTGCACGAGGCGCTCGGCGTACCGACCATCTTCGCCGTCGGAAGTCGCAATGAAAACCCGCAGTGCCTGGTTGAACAATCGGTGAATGCCACGCTTGACAGCGCTTTTGCTGAAGCCGAGGCCTTGTTGCTCCTTCGCTTCCACAACATCACGCTTGCCGAGCTGGCCGCCGATTTCACGCGGCGCAAAGCAGCACGACTTTTAGCGAGGAATTAGACGATGCAATATGACGTGATCGTCATTGGCGGCAGCTATGCCGGCATGGCTGCTGCCCTTCAGCTCCTGCGGGTGCGCAAAGCCGTGCTTGTGATCGATGCCGGACAACCGCGCAACCGCTTTGCAACGCACGCGCATGGCTTTCTTACACAGGACGGACGGGATCCTGGCGAGATCGCGCGCACAGCGCGTACACAGCTGGAAGCATACCCATCCCTCACCTGGGAAGACACGACGGCCGTCGCAGTCACCGGCGCACGGGACGACTTCACCGTGAAGACGGCACATGGAAATACCTACCAGGGGCGGCGCATCTTGTTCGCCACCGGCGTCATCGATTCATTGCCGGCGATCGCGGGACTGTCCGAAAGATGGGGGCATACTGTCTTTCACTGTCCCTACTGCCATGGCTATGAACTGGATATGGGCAGCATCGGCGTAATTGCCACCGGTCCGATGTCGATTCATCAGGCGCAACTGCTGACCGAATGGGGCAGCGTGACCTTGCTGACCAACTCTGCGCTGGAGCTGGCCCAGGATGCAAGGCGTGAATTCGAGAATCGACGCGTGGTAGTCGACAATGGCAGGATCGAACGGCTCGATGGTAACGCTGACGTGCTGATGGCAGACGGCCGGCGCCTCGTTTTTGCCGGCATCTTTACGGCCACACGCACCATTGCCTCAACCCCGTTGGCAAAAGAACTAGGATGCGCAATGGAAGAAACGCCGATGGGCATACAGATTCGTACGGATGAAGCAAAGCAAACATCCATCCCGGGCGTGTTCGCCTGCGGCGATGTCGCGCGGGCGCCGCATTCCGTGTCGCTGGTAGTGGGTGACGGTGCCTGGGCAGGCATCCAGCTGCATCGGTCCCTGCTCTGGCCAGATCCGTGAAGGGCAGCCTGATGGGAGAATCCGTCGCACCCTTTTCTGATCCGGCTGCGGTATCCAGCTATGCAGATCGCACCACGCGCATCGTGCCAGGCATGCGCGATCTACACAAGATGGCGGGTCTGCTGATTGCTGAACGGGTTTCTTCCGCCGCCCATGTGTTGGTCGTCGGCGCAGGCGGAGGGCTCGAATTGAAAGCGTTTGCCGATATGCATCCTGTTTGGCGCTTCGACGGCGTAGACCCATCGCCGGAGATGCTGCAATTGGCAAAAATCAGGTTGGGTGAAGCGAGCTCACGCGTCACGTTTCACGAAGGTACCATCAACGAAGCGCCGGATGGCCCCTTCGATGCGGCGGTCTGCCTGCTAACCCTGCACTTCTTAGCCAAAGAGGAACGGCAGCAAACGGTGAACGACGTGTTCCGACGCTTGCAGCCCGGTGCTCCTTTTGTGGTTGCCCATCACAGCTTTCCCAACCGTGGTGCAGAGCAGGACAAGTGGCTCAGGCGCTATGCGGCTTTCGCCGAAATACCAGAAGCGCAGGCAGCGAGCAGTATCAAGGCCCTGAAAGAGCGACTACATATATTTCCGCCCGACGACGACATGGCAATTCTTTCCAATGCCGGATTTCAGAACATCGAGCAGTTCTATGCTGGTTTCACCTTCAAGGGCTGGGTCGGATATAAAGATTGACGATCTGCTTTTCCGAGTTTACCGAACTGCAGAAGGAGCCTTATCATAAGAATTAACCGCCCTGCTACCGTCTATAGCGTCTTCGCCTGCATTTGTGCAGGATCATAATTAATCCTGCGGCGCCGTTGGCTTGACGAGCCGGCGCATACTGATTAAACCAATCATCGGGCCAGGCGGCAGCAGCCATGCCACCTTGCTTTCAAGGTACGGGAAAGCCATTGTTGCAATAAATATCGACAATGTCGTCAACAAAAATCCCACACTATGTTGTATCGACAACGCGCCGCCGATCAGATTTGAAAGACATGCTTAGGCGGACATGGCTGAAAACGGCGGCGAGTCCGCCACTACCGTCATACCCATATCACCAGCAGTGCAAGTTCGAAACCCGGGCACAAATGGCGCAGGTTGCAAGCTTGCATGCGCTCAAGCGCATTGCAAAGCCGGAGGAACTGGCGCTATCGGTCTTATATCTTGCCTCTAACGCGCCGTCATTCATGACTGGGGCAGCACTGCTTGTCGATGGAGGGATTTCGATCCATCGAACGTGAACCCGATGCAGTAGCGATATTCAGCAACACGTTCTCGCCGTATCTGTTCGACACAGGTACTGCTGGGTGATAAAAGCGCATCGACCACGCTGATCTACGACCATGAACCGCAAAAGGTAAATCATGACCTCGATCTCCTGATGCATCGCATGGGTGAAGCGACTGCAGTGGGACGCCTTCCGAACCTTGCGGGGCCGCCAGCAACTGCCCCTTATCAACCCAGAGCCGACATTTAGCCTCTACTTTTTTCATTTGTATCGTCTCACTTCGAGCGGTAGAGCCAGTCTGGCCAGGCCTGATGGCCAGGACGAAGGCCTGGCTGCAAACATTATTCTTTGCTATCGGCACCCGTCGGCACGACGTTCCATCAATCTCCGCGCTACATGAAGAAGTTATGCGTCTGTCGTTGGCGCACGCCGGAAATTCCTGATGGTCTCAGGGATGTTCACCCAGGACAGCTTGCTCTCACAATAGATACTGATCCCCGGCACAAGAGACTCGTGGCCCTGAACCGTCCCGAAATAGACCATGACGAGTCCTTTATACGTATGCGGGTTCGCGTTGAAGACCGGGGGCCGCAAGTCGTGCAGAAGTGTCGCTTCGTGCGCTCTGTCACCGCATAACCGGCAAGAACTTCGCGCTTGGACGTGACAGCGAACTGCTGTTCCCTTACAACGAGGTACGAAGAAAGTGGAGCGCCCGTCATGCTTCGACACATCCCGCAATGACAAGCGACGACTTGCAATGCTGCGCCGGCGATGTTGTACTGAATTTCGCCGCATTTGCAGCCGCCCGAATATTTTGCCACGTCGGTTGGAAACATTAAGGTGCTGTTAAAGAGGCAATGTTCCTATTGTATATAGATTGCAGATAACACACAGGGCAGCTTCTGGCCGATTGCCGCCCTGCCCCACCGACCGTTATCGGCTCGAAGCAGACGTTTATGTGCGACTTAGCTGGACAGTCCTTCCGGTGTGGAGGCCCGCCTGCTAATAAGCCCTATCGCCACGTCTTGAATTGAAAATGAAAGCGGTACCATTTTCAGTTCTTCGCCGGTGGCTTGAAGTTGGAAGTGACACGCACGATCCCATCCCTTTGAAGTTGGGCAAAAAGTTGTGTACTGAATTCGTCGGCTGATGCCTCATTAACCTTCGCACTTCCAGCCTTGCCAAAGCTCAGAATGCCACGCCAAACAACCGTTTTGCTGCTTTGATCATGCAGCATTGCGCCAAAATCAATACCAATCGCGCCACTGCTCGGATGATGTCGAATAACCTTCGGAGAGATATGCATTAGAAACGGTTCGCTGCCTATCTCTCGCAACTGGAACGGGTCAACTAGGCCTGATTCCGATTTGAGAATGATCACTTTCGCTGTCACACCGTGTTCGGCAAAAACCAGCGGCAGCCGATTGGGTAATTCCGCAAACAGGCCATCCTTGGCCATGTCGACATTGTTACGTGCAGGACCAATCTTTCCATACTCAACGATCACAGTCATGCGATCGACAGGTTGCACCAGCTCAGCCAGCTTGGTGCCCGTTGTGGTGGTCGAGCTTGCACAACCTGTAAGAATGGCCAGGATCAGCACAGGAAGATGCCAATGAATGAAACGAATCATGAAGCCCTTTTATTTGGGATGAGCAGTGGCAGCTTTTATTTTATGAGGCCGTCTTTTTGCAATTGAGACAGGATGGCTTCTGCCACATGGTCGCCCGCGCTCTCCAGCAGCGTCGGATTATTTAAGTTCAAGAAGCGGGTTTCGCCTTGCCAGACCCTGATCCGCGTTGCATTCTCGACCAAGTGTCCTTTTAAAATAATGCTCGTGCCCGAGTTTGGGCTGAAGGTTCCCCTCCCCGGTACGATCTCCATGTAGTAGGGGTAGGTTGTTTGCACTGCCTTTTCATCTGTACCAGCCCTGCTTTTTAGAACCACCTTGGCATCGATGCCGTGCTTGACGAATACGGCTGGCAAGCGCACTGCGAGCAGGTCAAGAATTTGCCGTTGTGTGCTGATCAACAACGGGGGGATCTTTATTTCAGGAAAATTGGGATCGGTATAGCGGTCAGTGTCATCCGCATAAATATAGATACGTTTGACTGGTGCGGTTGGCTCGGAAAGCTTGGCACCGGTGACTGCGGTGGAATGGCAGCCAGCCAGGCATGTGAGCATGGTGATGGCTGTGATACATGAAGCCAAAATTTTGCGCATTGTCTCCTCCCCTGTTTTTGTTGGATTTGGCAGTAGGCATAACCTGTCGCCGGAAAGTCGGAATATCGTTTCCGATCAATACCAATCCGACCATTTACAGGCTCCTCTGCGCGCAATGATAGGTTGGTAGTTCGTATCGTTCATTGCCCGGCCGGGAATGCACTGGTTTGACAAACGAAACTGCTTTTCCTGATAACCGAAAATTTGATTTTTGGGCACTCGACGGTAAAGCCAATAAGCGAATCCGTGTCCATTTTGCAAGATTTTACAGTCGCCATCATGCACTGCGCCATACCATAGCGATGGAAGAAATGGAAATACGCGTCTTCCTGTTGTATTTCGTGCACGAGCGTTAGATCGCTATTGCAAAGTCACTACTACAAGGGGAGCGTATCGCGATATCGCAAAGCGTGAAGTTGCCATATGCGCTGGAGTGCCAATCTTTGAAAGATCCAAAGGCGGACGAATAAGCCATTTGGTTTTCTCGTGCTAATCGGGAAATGCCAGGCGGGTCCGGTGTATCAACGAACGTACGCCGTCGAGCCCTTTTCCAAAATCAATAGGCGGTTGGTAGTAGGCGATGAAGTCGGGGCTGTAAATCTCGGGAATATTATCCACGCGCCCCTGATTCCATACCTCGTCAAATCATCGCCTTACGACGGCCTTGTTTTGTTCGGACATCGCTTCTTCCTTTCTTCTGTCATTCTTTCTTATGTCATCAATAGGCGGATTTCACCCGATCCAAGGAACAGGTAAATCGGCGAAAGGTTCAGGCATGTGGAATTCGTCCACCCGCAGGTGAAAAGTTTTCCCATGGAGCATCCGAGAAAAACACCATCAGGTTCTCCGGATCGAATCCGGTGGATGCGAGTTGCGCCACGATCTCGGCGAGTATCTGCTTCTTGACTTTGACGGTGCGGCCGCTCCCTAACTGAATTTCGATCAGTACCAAATCGTCCGTACGGCACGTCTTTACATCCGGGTACGAAAGGTCGAACTGGAAGTTATCCGCATCCAGTTCGAGAATGCGATGGAACCTGTCATTCGGACTGCTTCCCGATTTCACCAAGGCACCGTGCACAGCACTTAGCACCTGCTGTTTGAATTCGCGCGTTTTTGGTTTTCTCAGCGTGACTGTAACAATGGGCATGCCTCCTCCTAGTAGGTCGTTGACCGTCAAGGCTAGGCAGGAAAGCAAGAAGGAAGGAGCTGTGGAGCCGGTTGCTGCTGTCCTGTCGCCCACCTGACAGGACAGTTCGCACCGGTCAGGTGAGCGTCTGTTTTTTGGATTTGCCGCCGAATACGCCATGCGCATGCAAGCCTGCCTCGACGACGGCCAGCTGCATGAACATGTTGTACTGATTCGGGATCATTGTGGAAATGACGGCAATGGGATGCGCAGAGTTTTTCACATGAGCAAAGGCTTGTCAAATCACCTCTAGAAAGTGAAGCTATGCGATCGATCACGTGGCAGGCTTGGATCGACCGTAGCACGAATCACGAAAAGCAGGTATCGATCGATTTGTCGACAAAGTCAGCGCGCAACAGCCGGTTGAATCGCAAAAGACTAAGATTGCGCAGTTGAGCACGTCCTTTTTCAAGAAAACATTGGGAATGGCTTGCCTTTTCAATCAATCGTCAATCGATTTTTATGATTGTTTCACCAAGCAAAGGGACAAGATATAGTCGTAAGAAAAGATAAATTGCCTTCAGACGTTTCCAACAACATCGGCCGGTTGCTGCCCTCTACACGTCAATACGATTGAACTACAGAGGTCCGCTTTGGCAAGAAGTTGCAGTTCAACTTGGTCCATGCCAGGTCGTCCGTTGCCACGATCTCACACCGTCACAGAGATGCCTGCCACGAAGGGATTCCAGAAGAATGGCCGGCACGCCGTCACTGTGCGGCAAAAAAATTGCGCACCAACGCACCAGTCCCTCCGCTGCGCCGGCTCAATGAATCACCCAATCTCCTGGCCTGCATTGGTGCAAAGCGAATACACCATGCCATGCAATTTGAAGACGAACCGCAGAAGTTAGTATTGATCCATCGCAATATTGTTTGGCATCAGTTATTCTGCAAAGCGTTTCCTTAAGTAAATATTTTTCTTCAAACTCCCCCGCATATCATGAAAACCAAGGCCGTCGTCATAGGCTTGTGCACTGCATCGCTTGTCGGTTGTGCAACAGTTGTTCCCAATCCGTTGCAGCCATCCGACATCGTTGTGCGCGCTGACGCCGACCGGCGTGCGGCCCAGGCGGGCGTCGAGCCGATCACGGGGCCGCTGACTCTGGAAAATGCCATCGCCCGGGCCCTGAAGTACAACCTTGAACGGCGCGCCCGCCTCATCGAAGAGGCGATCGCGATGAATCAGCTCGATGTCAGTGAATACGACATGCTGCCGAAACTGGCGGCGTCGATCGGTTACCGCGACCGTAGCGAGTTTGCCACCACCCGTGCCATCGATTCGGTTACCGGCGCACCGTCACTGGCCAATCCCTTCATTTCCAGTGCCAGGGAACATACCGTCTACGACCTGGGCCTGACGTGGAGCGTGCTGGACGCCGGGCTTTCCTATTCCATCGCGAAGCAGACTGCCGACCGGGTGCTGATTGCGTCCGAGCGCCGCCGCAAGGCAATGCATCTGCTGATCCAGGATGTGCGCACTGCCTTCTGGCGCACCGCGAGTGCGCAAAAGTTGCACAAGGAAGTCAGGCAGGCGATCGGAATGGCCGAAGAGGCGCTTGCCGATGCGCGCCAGGCAGAGGCCGAGCGTCTGCGCTCGCCACTCGACAGCTTGCGTTACCAACGACAGCTGCTGGAAAACCTGCGCCTGCTGGAAGCCATCGACCAGGAACTCGCCACCGCCCGCATCGAGCTTGCACACCTGATCAATGCGCCGATGGGCGCGGAGCTGAGTGTGGCCGAGCCGCCCGAGCCGATCGGCCGCCGCATCCTCGATTTGCCGGTGGAGCGGATGGAGGCAGTGGCGATCGTGCAGAACGCCGATTTGCATGAACAGCACTACAACGCCCGCATCGCCGTGGAGGAAACCCGCAAAACCATGCTGCGGCTGTTTCCGAATCTGTCGTTCAATTACACGCTGAAGTACGACAATGACCGCTTCCTCGTGCATAACCGGTGGAATGAAGCGGGCGGGCTGCTGTCGTACAACCTGCTCAATATCCTTGCCGCGCCTGCGCAGCGCAAGCTGGCCGATGCCGGTGTCGCGCTGGCCGACCAGCGTCGTGTCGCGACCCAGATGGCAGTCCTGTCGCAGGTGCACCTGGCGCGGCTGCAATATGCCAGCGCCTACCAGCAGTTCCTGCGCGCCGATGCGATCTGGAATGTCGACGACAAGATCAGCCGCCATGTCGCCGCCCGCGAACAGGCGCAGGCGCAAAGCAAGCTCGACCGCGTGGCCAACAACACGACGGCCATCCTGAGCCTGCTGCGCCGTTACCAGGCGCTGGCGCTGATGAATGCCGCCGCCAGCAAGCTGCAGGCAACGCTCGGCATGGAGCCGCGTATCGGCAGCGTGCAGGAGCAAAGCCTGGCAAGCCTCACCACCGATGTCGGCACCGCGTTGAAGCAGTGGGACGAGGGCAACTTACCGGACGTCGCCAAGCCGATGCTGCAATTGCAGCCGAGCATGACGTCGCCCGGCGCGAAGGGCAAGTGATCGTATGCGCATGGTGATCCTTGCAGCGGTTTTCGCCTGCGCCGGCGCCCATGCCGCGCCTGCCGCCGATGCGCCGCGGGTCCTGCCGGCATCTGTGCCAGCATCGGCGCCGGCAGCCGCACCCCGTTCCGGGCTGGGGCAGCGCGACATCCGCGCCCAGCTCGCGCCGCGCCGTTACACCACGCTGGCCGCCGAAATCGGCGCCAAGATCAACCGCCTGCCGGTCGCCGAAGGCGGCGCCTTCCGCTCTGGCCAGGTACTGGTCGCGTTTGACTGCGCGCTGCCGCAGGCGCAGATCGACCGCGCTAAGGCAAGCTTGTCGGCTGCCACCAAAACCTGGACCGCCAACAAGCGGCTCGCCGAGCTCAATTCCATTGGCAAGCTGGAACTCGACGTGTCGGAAGCCGACGTCATGAAAAACCGTGCCGAGGTGTCGGCCATGGCGGCCATGCTGAGCAAATGCACCGTGACGGCGCCATTCAGTGGCCGCGTGTCGGAGCAGAAGGTGCGGGAACAGCAATATGTGCAACCGGGCCAGGCACTGATGGAGATCATCGATGACAGCGTGCTGGAACTGGAATTCATCGTGCCGTCGAAATGGCTGGCGTGGCTGAAGTCCGGCTACGGCTTCCAGGTGGCGATCGATGAAACCGGCAAGACGTATCCGGCAAAGGTGTTGCGAATCGGTGCGCGGGTCGATCCGGTGAGCCAGTCGGTAAAGCTGGCGGCGGCCATTGATGGAAAGTTTCCGGAACTGGTGTCAGGCATGAGCGGCAGGGTCGATCTGGTGGCGCCGGGCGGGAAGTAGTGCGGCAGGAGCATTCGGCATGACCTTGTAGGGTTGTCTCTTTCTGTAAGGGGGAGGGCAGGACGATAGGGGCGAGACGAGACAGGTTCTGGCGCGAGCGCACTTCCCCTGCGCAGGCTGCCCCATTCCAGTCGAGAGGGGTGCGCTTGCAAGCGCGGTCCGTTTCGCCGGTGGAAAGGATGGTGTCCCAAACGTGGCTTTACACCGATACCGCGACGATCGTCAGAGCATAGCAATAGTAAAAAGCGAATCAGAATAACGAGGCCTACATGAAGCGTTCCCCATCGGTTCAACAAAAAGCGTCCACCGGCGGTATCCGCCGCCGCAAACCGCAGCCGATGGCGCTGGAGGGGCGCTTCATGTTCGACGGTGCCGCTGTCGCCACTGCCGCCGAGGGCGTCGTGCCGGAACCGGTGCATGCGGCGGACGCACACGATACGAGCCAGCCCGCCGAGGCCGGCATGGAAAAGGCCGCCATCATCGCTGCGGCGATAGCCGACCCGGTCACGCAGCGCCACGAGGTCGTCTTCATCGATACCACCGTTCCCAACTGGCAAACCCTTGCCGCCAATACCCGCAGCGGCGTGGAGGTCGTCCTGCTCGACGCATCGCGCGACGCATTTGCGCAAATGGCGGCTCACCTGTCAGGAAGAACAGGCATCGATGCGGTGCATGTGATCAGCCATGGCGCAGAAGGTGAGTTGATCGTCGGCGGTAGTACCTACCAGGCGCAATCGCTCGACCGCCATGCTGGCACGCTGGCCGCAATCGGCCGTGCGTTGTCGCCGGATGGCGACATCCTGCTGTACGGCTGTGACGTTGCGCGCGGCGGCAGCGGCGAGACGCTGATCGATGCCATCGCCCGCGCCACCCGGGCCGACGTTGCTGCCAGCACCGACACCACCGGCGCGGCAGCGCATTGGGGCGGCAACTGGACACTCGAACGGCAGGCCGGCGATATTGGCGCGGCATTGTTCGCGCCGGCGGCGGCCTTGCAGCAATACGAAGGCAAGCTCGCCACCGTCAGTCTCACCGGCAGCAGCGGCTGGACCGCAATCATGTTCGGCGTCGGCAAGGACCCGCAGGGCGACAGCCAGGCCGGCGCGGCGGACACCGACATCATCGGCGATGCCGGGCATGGCTCGCTGTACACGGCGTTCGACGATGGCGGGACGCTGTCCACCGCCGACGACACGCTGGTCTTTCGCATGCGCATCGACAACCCGACCAGCACGACTAACTTCGCCGGCGTGGCGATCGTGGGCATGGATGCCAACCTCGACGGCCGGGTTGACGTCTTCATGTCGGTCGATGGCCGCAACAATGGCCGGGCGATCCGCCTGTTCGATCCGGGCAGCGGCGCCAACATCTCGCCCAGCACCACGTCGACCTCGGCGCTGCCCACCGGCTGGCTGCCCAACAACGGCGTGTATGCATTCAACGCCGGCAACTATGCGGTGGCCGGCGTGTCGGCACTGAACGATCCGCACTGGAGCGGTGCCACCGATCTCGGCGCCGGCGGCCCGGATGCGTTCATTTCCTGGCGCATTCCCATCGCCGACCTGGCGACCGTACTGGCCAAGCCGTCACTGGTTGACCGCAATGGCATCTACGGCCCGCGCGGCGCAACAGGCATCACCGGCTTCAACAAGGACACGGTGGTGCAGTACGTGTCGTTCACCCAGACCCAGACCGGGCCGATCAATGGCGACATGAACGGCGTCGGCCCGACCTACGACAAGAACGCCAGCTTCGCTTCGCTGGGTACGTTCACCGCGCCAATGTCGGCCAGCAATCCGGTGCCGGCGTCAACCTCGCTCGCGATCACCGACAACGTGGCTGGCACAGCCAACGGCCCCGTCACCTTCACCTTCGGGTTTTCCGAAGGTGTCGCCGGATTCGATGCGAGTGACGTCACCGTCAGCGGCGGCACCAAGGGCACGTTCACGGCCATCAACGCCACCACCTACACGCTGGTGGTGACTCCGGACGCCGGCGTTGATAACGGCAACATCACCGTCAGCGTCGGCTCGGGCGCGGCCCAAAGCATCGCCACTGCGCTGCCGACGGCCGCGGCCAATGCCGCCCAGGCCTACGACACGCTTGCGCCGACGGTCACGGTCGACACGCCGGCCACCGCACTGTCCGGCAAGCCCACGCTGTCCGGCACGTCGAACCTGGCGGACGGATCGCTCATCACCGTGACGGTCGATTCCGACAACAATGCGGCCACCGCCAACCTCGTCTACCAGGTCATGGTGGCCGGTGGTGCCTGGACCCTCAACACCGCGACCGTCACGCCCACGTCCGGCACCATGCCGTCCGGCGGCCTGACCAGCTTCACGAAAATCACTGCGACGGCGACTGACGCCGCTGGCAACAGCAGCAGCGCCGTCGAATTGAACCGCCCGACCGTCAATGCGGTCAGCACCAACGACACCACGCCGGTCATCACCGGCACCTGGACCAGCATCCCGGGCGACGTGCTGAGCGTCACGGTCAGCGGAGCGACCTACACGCTGGCGCCGGCGGGCAATACCTGGAGCCTGGACCTCGGCAGCGCCACGCCGACGAGCGGCAGCCTGACCGCGCTCGTCAGCGGCAATACCTATGAAGTGACGGCGACGGTCACCCGCGCGGCGGCCAACGCGTCCGACACCACCGCTGCCGAACTGACCATCACCAACACGCCGGTCGTCGCCATCGACATCACCGGAAGCAACACCGCGACCGGCACCAACATCCGCCCGGTCATTACCGGGTCGTCCAGCAACGCCGGCGGATTCGTCATTGTCCGGCTCGACCCCAACAACGACGGCGACCTGTCCGATGCGGTCACCTACTCCGTCACCACCGGCGACGGCGCCTGGACGCTCGATACCGCGTCCGCGATGCCGATTTCCGGCACCGTGCCGGCAGGCGGATTCGCGGGCGTGACCGGCATCCTGGCCACCGACAGCAGCGGCGCGGTATCCGATACGCAGGTGCTGACGGTATCGATGCCGACAGTCGCGATCGGTAGCATCACCAGTGCGGCGACGACCGATGCGTTCGCGCAGGTCAATAATGCCGGTGCGGCGGCAAATTATTTGAACATGACGGAGGACGACAATGTCGTTATCAGCGGCACTGCCACCGGTGCCAGCAGCGTTGACCTCACCATCACCGACAGCAACGGCCGCTCCGTGACGCGGTCCGGTGTAAGCGTCACCGGCGGCAACTGGTCGACGACCGGCATCAACCTGTCGAGCCTGAGCAACGGCACGCTGTCGGTGGTGGCGACCATTGCAGGAGGCGGTGCCAGCGCCACCAATACCGCAGTCACGCACGACATCATCGCGCCCTACATTCTCAACACCACGCAGGACCCGATCCGCGCCGCGTCCGGCGCTGTCGTCAAGGGCGCAACCGATTTGGCCGCCGGCACGGTGATGACCATCTCCATCTACAGCGACGCCGCGCGCACCGCGCTGGTCCAGTCGTTCAATGCCACCGTGCAGGCGGATGGATCATGGAGTTCCCCAACCGCCAGCAACCTTACAAACAACACCACCTTTTACTTCCGCGTCGCGGCGCCAAATGGCACCACCGATACGGCAGGCAACTATGTGCGGGCACTGGACTTTACCCGTGCCGCGCAAAACTCGATCGGCAACTCCACCCGCACCATCGACGTGAAGCCGATCACCGGCGACAACATCGTCACGGTCGGCGAGATCGGCAGCGGTCTGACGATCCAGGGCGAAACCAGCATGACGTCCGCCACGGTGACGGTGAAGATTTCGCAGAACGGGACATTGCTGTATACGAAGACGGCGACAAGCGGCGCGACCTATGCGGCGGGAACCAACAACTGGTCGGTCGCCCTGACGGGCAACGAAGTCAAGGCGCTTGCAAACGGTCAGTTCCAGGTAACGGCAGAGGTGGTCGACGGCGGCATGACGATCAGCGACGCCGAAATCCCGGTGTTGCAATTCGCTTCGCCGACCCTGGCAATCACCGACAACGTCAGCGGTACGGTCACCGGACCGGTGACCTATACATTCACGTTCAGCGAGGGGGTGAATGGTTTCGATGCCACCGACATCATCGTCGCCGGCGGCACCAAGGGCGCATTCACGGAGGTCAGTCCGACGGTATACACCCTGGTCGTCACGCCGACGGCGGCAAGCGCGGGCAATATCAATGTCAGCGTCGCCGACAGCATGGCCAACGGCGCCAACACCGGCCGCGGCAATGTCGGCAGCACCGCATCGCAGCCGTACAACACCACCGGTGCTGCGGCCGCGCCCACGGTCACCATCGACATCGACAATCTGGTTGTCAATACCAAACCGGTCATCACCGGCACTACCAGCCTGTCCGCCGGCGCGCCGATCGTCGTCACCATCGACACCGACAACAACGGCAGCACCGATCTTACTTACTCCGCCATCGTGCAGGCGGGCGGCACCTGGAGCATCGATACCGGCACAGCCACCCCGGCGTCGGGCAGCCTGCCGGCGGACGGCATCCCGCGCTTCGCCAAGATTACGGCATCCGCCACCAATGCCTACGGCAACAGCACCTCGGCAGTAGGACAGAACACGCCGACGGTCACGGCGCAAACGACGAGCGACAATACGCCCACCGTCACCGGCACCTGGACCAACATCGGCGGCGATACCCTGAGCGTAGTGGTCAACGGCGTCACCTATTCGGTCGCCAGCGGCAACCTGACCGTCGGTGCGACAAGCTGGTCGCTTACTACAGGCACACTGGCCGATAACAGTTACGAAGTCGCCGCCACCGTCTTGCGCGGCGGCACCGGCAAAACCGACACGACATCAACGGAACTGAATGTCGACACCGCAGCGACCGTGGACATCACCGGCGGTGCCACGGTGCTCATCGGCAATGCCAGGCCGGTCGTATCCGGCACCGTCGCTGGCATTCCAGCCGGTGCCATCCTCACCTTGTCGATCGATACCGACAATAACGGCGGTTATGATCTCGAATACAAAACCACGGTGCAGGCCGGCGGCAACTGGGCGGTGGATACCGCCAGCGCCATTCCATCCAGCGGTATTTTTCCAGCACAGGGACTGAACGGCCCGACGCCGATGCAGGCCAGCGCCAGCGATCCGGCAGGCAATACCGGCACCGACCTCCAGATCCTGGACGTCGATGTCACGCCGCCGGCGATCGCATTGACCTTCAATGCCAAGACCGCCGACACCACGCCGCTGATCACTGGTACCACCGACTTGCCCGCCGGCAGCACCATCAGCGTCGAGATCGACCCCAACAACGACGGCGACTGGAGCGACAAGCACAGCTACTCCGCCACCGTGCTGGCGAACGGCAGCTGGTCGGTCGAAGCGACGACCCCACTCGCCGGAACCGTTGGCGTGCGTGCGTCCGGCACCGATGCGGCGGGCAACATGACGCTCACCGAAACCAAGCCGCTGCAGATCGTCGGCACCGCCCCCGCCATCACCATCACCATGCCGAATCCAACCGTCGGTGCGGACAACATTGCCGACGCCACGGAAGACGATGCAATCATCATTACCGGCAGCACCACCAACGTGGCGGCGGGCAGCACGGTCACGGTCACCGTGACCGACGGCAGCATCGCCATCACCGACAAGGTGCAGGTGCAGGCCGACGGCAGCTGGAACCTCGCCGCCCTCAACCTGAGTGCGATGGCCAACGGCACCGTCAGCGTCACCGCCGAAGTGGCTGATGTCGACGGCAGCATCTACCGCAGCGACACATCGTTCGCGCACAACAAGGCAGCCACGGTCGCCATCGATGCGATCAGCGAAGACAGCGGCACGCCGGGCGACTTCATTACCCGCGACAATACCGTTGCCATCAGCGGCAGCGCCACCCCCAGCACCGCCGTGACGGTGCTGGTCAAGAACGGCGCCAATGCCACCATCGCTACCTTCAATCTCACCAGCACCGCAGGCGGCGCCTGGAGCACCGTGCCCACCAACGCGCTTACCGCGGGCAACTACACCATCGAAGCCACAGTAGGCGGCATCACCGTCACGAAGGCAATGACCATCGTCGACGCCACCGTGCCGGTGCTCACCGCCAGCACGCCGGCGGACGACGCCACCGGTATCGCGGTCGCAAGCAACATCACGCTCACCTTCAGCAAGAACGTTCATGCAGGCGCCGGCTTCATCAGCCTGTACAAGGCTGACGGCACGCTGATCGAAAACTTCAATGTCGCCACCGGCGCCGGCGATGCCGGTGGCACCCTTGTCTTCAACGGCACCACCGGCATCACCATCGATCCGAAGACGGATCTGCTCACCTCCACCGGCTATTACCTGAACATCGGCGACAATGCAGTGCTCGACGATGCCGGCGGCGCGTATGCCGGGATCAGCAACGCCACCACGCTCAACTTCACCACGTCCAGCAGTACGGACAGCACCGCACCGGCGGCGCCCAGCCTGACGTTGGCGGCCGCTTCCGACACTGGCGCAAGCAATAGCGACCGCCTGTCGAGCGACGACACGCCGACGCTGCGGGTGACCCTCAACGGCACCGGCGCGGCCGCGCCGGTTGCGGGCGATGTCGCAAGGATTTTTGAGGGCGTCACCCAGGTGGGCAGCGCCACGCTGACTGCTGGCGACCTCACCAACGGCTATGTCGACATCACCACCTCGACACTCGGCGCAAGCGGCGCCAAATCGCTTACCTCGACGGTAACCGATGTCGCGAACAATGCCGGCGCCGCATCGGCGGCGCTTGCCTATAACCTCGACACCGTCGCACCGGTCGTTGCATCCGCCGCCGTCAACGGCAGCACCCTGGTTCTTACTTACACCGACCTTCATCAGCTCGACGCCACCAATGTCCCGGCAACCGGCGCCTTCGCGGTGTACGTGAACGGCGGCACTGTCGGCGTGAACTCGGTCACTGTCGATGCAGCAGTCAAGACCGTGACCCTGACGCTCGCCTCGGTGGTCACCGCCGGGCAGACCGTTACCGTCGGCTATACCGACCCGAGCGCCGGCAATGATACCGCCGCCACGCAGGATCTCGCAGGCAACGACGCCATCAGTTTCGCCGGCCAGGCGGTCACCAACAACACCGCCGCGGTTGCGCCAACCCGGACAGCGACCATCGTGTCCATGACCAGGGACAGCGGCAGCTCCGCTACCGATTTCATCACCAACGACGGCGCTGCCAACCGTACGGTTACCGGCACGATCAGCGCGGCGCTGGGCGCCAACGAGGTAGTTGAAGTGTCGTTCGACGGCGGTACGAGCTGGACCACGGCAACCACGACCGGCACCGGCTGGACGGTGATTGACAGCGGCGTCCATGCGGCGGATTGGACCATCCGTGCGCGCGTAACAAACACCGTATCGTCTTTGTCCGGCACGGCGGCCAGCCAGTCTGTGGTGCGGGACGTCACCGCGCCAACGGTCGCCATTACCGGCATCATTGGCGACACCGGCACGGCCGGTGATTTCAAGACCGGGGATACGACGCTGGCCTTCGCTGGCAGCAATGAAAACGGCGCGACGGTCAGCATTACGCTCGACAGCGCGGCACTGGGCGCAGGAACGGTAGCAGGCAGTGGCTGGGGATATGACCATACCGCGACAGCACTGAGCGAAGGCAGCCATACGCTGTCGGTCACCGCGACCGACGTCGCCGGCAACACCGCTACCGTGACGCAGGCAATCCTGGTCGACGTCACCGCGCCGCTGGTATCGTCCGCCGCCGTCAACGGCAGCGTGCTGGTTCTCGATCACACCGAGACCGGTGCGGGCCTAGCAGGCACCACGCCGGCCGCCGGCGACTTCGCCGTCAAGGTCAACAACGTCGCGCGCGCCGTCAATAGCGTGGCGGTCGACCCGGCCAGCGGCAAGGTGACGCTTACGCTGGCGTCAACGGTCGTGCAGGGCGACGTCGTCACCGTTTCCTATACGCCGGGCACCGATCGTGTGCAGGATATCGCCGCCAACCAGGCTGTCGCGCTGGTCGATCGCGCGGTCACCAACAACACGCCGGCCGTCGCACCGACGCAGACCGTGGCCATCACATCCGTCATCGACAACGTCGCTCCCGTCACCGGCGCAGTCCCCTCCGGCGGCAACACCGACGACACCACGCCGGCCCTGTCCGGCACGTTAAGCGCCGGCCTGGGCAGCGGACAAGTACTGAAGGTCTACCGCAACGGCGTGGCGGTCGGCAACGCAACCGTGACCGGCACGAGCTGGACCTATGCCGACAGCGGGCTAGCCAATGGCACGACCTATACCTACACCGCGCGCGTCGAGAACGGCGCATTGCAGGGTAGCGTTTCGCCTGCGCATGTCGTTATAGTCGACGCTGCTCCTGCACCGGCTCCCGCTCCTGCTCCGGTACCAGCTCCTGCTCCAGCGCCCGCTCCTGCTCCGGTACCAGCTCCTGCTCCGGTACCAGCTCCTGCTCCGGTGCCAGCGCCTGCTCCGGCACCAGCGCCTGCTCCCGTACCAGCGCCTGCTCCCGTACCAGCACCTGCTCCCGTACCAGCGCCTGCTCCCGTACCAGCGCCTGCTCCCGTACCAGCGCCTGCTCCCGTACCAGCGCCTGCTCCCGTACCAGCGCCTGCTCCCGTACCAGCGCCTGCTCCCGTACCAGCGCCTGCGCCAGTACCCGCGCCTGCGCCAGTACCCGCGCCTGCGCCAGTACCAGCGCCTGCTCCCGTACCAGCGCCTGCGCCAGTACCAGCGCCTGCTCCAGTGCCAGCTCCTGCTCCAGTACCAGCACCTGCTCCAGTGCCCGCCCCTGCGCCAGTGCCAGCGCCTGCTCCAGTGCCCGCTCCTGCGCCGACCCCGGTTCCTATCCCGGCACCGCCACGCGAAGAAGCGCCCGCTGCCGCTTCGCCGGTTCCCGTGTCTGCCGTGCCGGTGGAAACATCGCCCGTCACGCCGGAGGCGCCTGTCAGCAGCACGACATCGACCGCACCGGTAGCGGCAAACGAACCGCTGGTCCGCACGGTAGTGAGCGCGATCGAACCGCTGTCGATGCGCACCATCGCAAACCCCGGCATCAGCGATGCCGATTTGCGCAGTGGATTGCAGACATCGTCGTCCAACTTCAGCAATGTCCTCACCAGTCCCGGTCAGAACGCATTCCAGATTGCCGTTGCGCCGGCCAGCGAGCCGAACCTGCTGCGCTTCAGGGGTATTCCTGACCAAGATTTCGTCTCCAACGGCACCTTCTCGGTACAGGTGCCGGCCGACGCCTTCGTGCATACCGACGCCAAGGCGGTAGTCGAGTTGAGCGCCCGGATGGCCGATGGCCGCGCAATGCCGAAATGGCTTGCCTTCGATGCCACCACCGGCAAGTTCAGCGGCGAAGCGCCGCCTGACTTCGCCGGCGATGTGGTGCTCGTGGTCGAGGCGCGCGACGCAGAAGGCCGCCGGGCCGAAGCGATGTTCCGCATCAAGCTCGTGGCCAAGCGCGCGGAAGGTGCCGCCATGGAGGGACGGCCCAGTTTGTCGGAGCAGTTCCGGGCTGCCCGCCGGTCCGACGGCCTCGAACGTGCCATTGCCACACGGGAAGGAAACAGGAAACCCTGAGCGCGTTTTCGGCGGAGATGCCGCCTGCTCTTGACCACCCGATACCATGAACGAAGTCTTGAACGCCACCATGTCCGCACCGCCGCCAGGCCAACCGCTGGCGACCCTGCTTGAGCTTGCGCGCCGCGCACGTCAGGCGGCGGATAACGCCGAGCTGTCCTTCATCGCGGTCAACGACAGCCATCAGCTTGCGCCTTACCGGCAGGCGTTTCTCTGGTTCGCGGACGGGGGCATCGTCGCGCTGTCGGGCGTGGTGCAGATGGAAGCCAACGTGCCCTACGTGCAATGGGCGGCCCGCGTCGCCCGCGCCTTGCAGCAGACGCCATCCGGACCCCGTACCATCGTCGCCGGCGACCTGCCGCGCGCGGAAGCGGATGAATGGGCGGAATGGCTGCCGGCGCACGGCCTGTGGCTGCCATTCCAGGCAGCCCCCGACGCAACGCAAATGCAGGGCGGCCTGCTGCTGGCACGCGATGCGGCATGGGAAGCACGTGACATCGCATTGCTTACCGAGTGGGCCGACATGTGGCATCACGCCTGGCTGGCCCGGCACAAGCCAAAGCGCTGGTCGTGGCGCAATGCTGCCGGCCCCGCCGCTGCCGGCGCGCCGCTGTGGAAGCAGCGCCGCGCCCGGTGGGCGGCCGCTGTCGTCGCCGTCCTGCTGGTGCCGGTGCGACTGACCGTGCTCGCGCCCGGCGAACTCGTGCCGTCCGACCCGGCCGTCATCCGCGCGCCGTTCGACGGCGTGGTCGCCAGCTTCGCCGTCAAACCCAACGACTTGGTCAAGGCCGACCAGCCGCTGTTCGCCTTCGATCAGGCGACCATGACAAGCCGGCTGGAAGTGGCGCGCCAGGCCCTCATCACTGCCGAGGCGGAATACCGGCAATCAGCGCAGATGGCGGTATCCGACCAAAAGTACAAGGGCCAGCTCGCGCTGCTGACCGGCAAGATCGAAGAGCGCCGCGCCGAAGCCGACTACCTGCAGGCCCAGCTCACCCGCGCCAGCGTCGTCGCGCCGCGTGATGGCATCGCCCTGTTCGATGACCCGAGCGAATGGCTGGGCAAGCCGGTCGTCACTGGCGAACGCATCATGCGCATTGCCGCGGGGGACGACATGGAAATCGAAGCCTGGCTGGCGGTGGGTGACGCAATACCGCTCCAGCCCGACTCCCCGGTCAGTCTTTACCTCAACGCCACGCCGCTGTTCCCGGTCGCCGCCACGGTGCGCTACATGGCGCACGATGCGGTGCAGCGTGCCGACGGCAGCTATGCCTACCGCATTCGCGCCCGCCTGACGGAAAAGACCGGCCACCGGGTCGGCCTGAAGGGCACTGCGAAGCTGCGCGGCGGCTGGGTGCCGCTATGCTACTGGATGATGCGCCGGCCGCTGGCTGCCATCCGCCAGTTCACCGGCTGGTAAGCCATGGTCCTGCCACCGATGCGCGAGGAACTGGCGCTCATGCCCGGCCCCAGCCTGGCCGACGGCCAGCCCACCTGGACACTGCACGACCCGGTGCGCAACCAATTCTTCCGCATTGACTGGCTCACCTTCGAAATCCTGAGCCGCTGGCATCTCGATGCGCCACAGGCGATCGCCGATGCCATCCATGCCGAGACCACGCTCGACCCCGATACCGGCGATATCGAAGCGGTTGGCAAATTCATCGCCGACAACGGACTCGTTCAGCCGCAGGGCGCACACGCTGCGCGCAAGATGGCGCGCCAGCTTGCCGCAGCGCGCGGATCGTGGGGCCGCTGGCTGATGCACAACTACCTGTTCTTCCGCATCCCGCTCGTCAAGCCCGACCGCTGGCTGGACCGCTACGCCGCACTCGTCGCGCCGCTGTTTTCAGTGACCTTCCTGCGGCTGACGCTGCTGGCACTGGCCATCGGCGTGGTCCAGGTCGTTCGCGATTGGGACCGCTTCAGCGCCACGCTGGTCGACACCTTTTCCGCGTCCGGCCTGCTTGCCTACGGCGGTGCGCTCATGCTGGTGAAGGTGTTGCATGAACTCGGTCACGCCTTTACCGCCAAGCGCTACGGCTGTCGTGTGCCGGCGATGGGCGTGGCCTTCCTGGTGCTGTGGCCGGTCGCCTACACCGACACCAATGAAGTCTGGAAACTGGCCGACAAGCGCCGGCGCCTGTCGGTGGCCATGGCCGGCGTTGCAACCGAACTGGCCATCGCGGTCTGGGCCACGCTGCTATGGGCCTTCCTGCCCGAAGGCGGCATCAAGTCGGTCGCCTTCGTGCTCGCCACGCTTACCTGGATCGCCACGCTTGCCATCAACGCCAGTCCGTTCATGCGCTTCGACGGCTACTTCGTCCTCTCGGACTGGCTCGACATGCCCAACCTGCACCAGCGCGCCTTCGCACTTGCGCGCTGGGACTTGCGCGAGCGGCTGTTTGCGCTGGGCGACGCCCCGCCGGAATACTTTTCGCGCCGCCGCACGCTGGCGCTGATTGCCTTCGCCTGGGCGGTATGGCTTTACCGGCTGGCGGTGTTCATTGGCATCGCGGTGCTGGTCTATCACTTCTTCATCAAGGCAGTCGGCATCATGTTGTTCATCGTGGAAATCGCCTGGTTCATCCTGCTGCCGGTGGCGCGCGAACTACAGGCCTGGCGCGACGCCTGGCCACGCATCAGGCGCAACGCCCGCACCCGCCGCAACGCCGCGCTCGCCGCCGTGCTCCTGCTGCTATTCGTGCTGCCCTGGCCAACAAGGCTAAGCTCGTCGGGCCTGCTGAAGCCGGCGGAAAGCTATCCTATCCATGCACCGGCCGGCGCGCAGGTGGCTGCACTGCCATGGGCCGAAGGCAGCACGGTGCCGGCTGGCGCGATTACGCTCAAACTGTTCGCGCCTGACATCGACATGCGTGTACGCCGCGCCCGGGCACGCGTCGAACGCCTGCGCCAACAGGTATCGACAGCGGCTCTCGACGACCAGCAGCGGCACAACCTGCCGTTGCTGCAACAGGAACAAAGCGTGGCCGAAGCGGAGCTGGCCAATATCGAAACGGAGTTGGAACGTTACGCGCCGTCGGCCCCCTTCGCCGGGCGCCTGCGCGACCTTGCCCCGGACCTCAAGACTGGCGATTGGGTCGGGGTGCGGGAACGCCTGGCGGTGCTTGTCAAACCAGGCAAATGGCTGGTCGAAACCTATCTCGATGAGGAGGCGGTGCGGCGGGTGAAAGCCGGCGATGGCGCCCGGTTCTATGCCGACGGACTGGAAGGCCCCTACCTGCCGCTGGTCGTGGTGGCGGTGGACAGCGATGCCACGCGGGTGTTGCATAACGGAATGTTGACAGCGCAGTATGGCGGCTCCGTACTCAGCAGGGAAAAGCAGGGTGCGTGGATTCCAGAACATGCGGTATTTCGGGTGGTGCTGGAAACGGACGAAGAACCACGCTCGCTTGCCGGCCATAGCTGGCGCGGGAAAGTCGTCATCAGCGGCGAATGGGAAGCGCCCGGATGGCAGTTTCTCCAAAGAGCCCTGGTCGTGTTTTTACGGGAAGCCAGTTTTTGATCGCTGTACTGTTATGAGTCCGATCGACATTCCTGTCGATGGTTTGAGCATAGCGGAACGTCAAGCAGTACACAGCGGTTCACCCCGAACTTGGCGCACGAAGGAAATGTGACAAGGATGTGGGTCGGTAACGAATGCGGCCCTGACGATTGACGCGAAGCGATGTCGTCACGGCAGGAGAACGTGACATCGCTCGTTGACGGCTCGCCGGATGGTGAAGGTCTGCTGTTGAGCAGGCAAGCGGCAATAAAACGCCTCCTTGTGAGTTGCGGCCAAGGGGGCGGCCACGAAGGGGCACGCTATTTATTGCCTGCTTTTGTTGATTGTCTCAAAAATGGCAGCTAGCTTAGCGGTATCGACAGGCTTGACCAGGTGGTGATCAAAGCCTGCGACACGGGAGTGCTCACGATCAGTTTCCTGCCCATATCCTGTCACCGCAACAAGCACGGCGCTGGCGGTTTCCGGTTGCCTGCGTAGACGTTTGGCCAATTCATTGCCGTCCATCTCCGGCAGCCCGATATCCAGCAAGCAAACGTCCGGCGCTTCGGCCCGAGCGCGCTCCACCGCGCGTACCGATCCGTGCTCTACGGACACCTGATGTCCTGCTGCTTCCAGCAGCATGGCGAGCATGGCAGCCGCGTCAGCGTTGTCATCGACTACCAGTACGCGCAACGACCGCGCTTTATTGGCCAACGCGCTGTGAGACGTGGGCTTTGCTGGGTCGTGCTCCGGCTCAAGACCACGTGGCAGGCAAACGGTGAACCTACTACCCTTGCCAACGCCGGGACTGTTGCACGAAACAGATCCGCCATGCAGCTCAACTAGCCTCTTGACCAGTGCCAGTCCGAGACCTAATCCTCCAGTGGAACGATCAGATGTGCGCTCTGCTTGCGAGAACAGGTCAAATACTCGCCCAACAAGTTCCGACGGCATGCCGATTCCATTGTCGGCGACCTCAATCAAAACGTGCACTTCGCGCACTTCCGTTCGTACCAGGATGCTGCCACCCTCTCCAGTGTACTTGGCGGCGTTGTTGAGCAGGTTCGCGATCACCTGCACCAGACGCTTCCTGTCGCCCATGACGTGGGGGACCTCAGGCGAAAGTTGCAGCGTCAGATGGTGATGGCGACCGTGAATCAGCGGCGATACCTGCTCGACTGCATCGGTGATGACGTGCCGGATATCCAGAGGGACGCACTGGAGTTCGACCAATCCTCGGGTAACCCGTGACACATCCAGCAGATCATCCACCAGGTTCGTCATATGCCGAACCTGGCGGTCAATGACTTCGCCGGTCTGGCGCACGCGATGTTCGTCGTGCCGTACCAACTGCAGCAACTCGGCGGCTGCGCCGATCGGTGCAAGGGGGTTGCGCAATTCATGCGCGAGCATCGCCAGAAACTCATCGCGCCGCTTTGCTTGCCGGCGCAACTCTTCCTCGGCTTCTTTGCGTTCGGTGATTTCGTAGACGATACCCGTCATCTTGGTCGGCTTGCCTTCTGCAAACTCAAGCACACTGCCGTGTGCAGAAATCCAGTGTACGCTGTGGTCTGGCCAGACCACGCGGCATTCAAAATGCCATTTCTGCAAATCCCTTACGGCAGCCTCGAACTCGTTCTTCACCCATGCCTGATCATCCGGATGGACATGCTGTATAAATTTCGCAAAGCCCCAATCTGCAATCGGCTCGTGATAGCCGAAACACTGGTCATGCCGAAGCGAGCGATGCGCGGTGTCGTCAACCAGGTCCAGAAACCATTCACCGATCCTAGCCGCATCGAGTGTGAACTCTAATCGCTCCACCGAATCCCTGAGCGCCCACTCCGTTTTCTTGCGTTCGCTGATGTCGCGATAAAAGGCTGCAATACCATCTCCGGTAGGATAAACATTCGGATCGATCCATATGCAGCGTCCATCCGGGAAGATATATTGATGCTCCAAATGAACGGGCACGTTCCCTTGCATGGCACGCCGGTAGGCATCGGCCACCGGCAGACGCTCGGAACCTGGCCATGCCTCCCAATGTGTTTTACCAAGGATATCGGAAGCCTGCCGCTTTTCCATGCGCAAGGCGTACGAATTGATTTCCTGAACCCGAAACGCCTTGTCCATGAATACGTACCCCTGATCCATGTTTTCCAGGAGCCGGCGTCTACGGTCACGTTCGACTTGAAGCGCCAGATTGGTCTCAGAGACGGTTTGCGCACGCTCGAAGATGCCGGTATGCGCAGGAACGAGATTGAGCACAGTCTCGTCTTTTCCTGCATGGGCAAGATCGCGAAGCCGTTCCAGTTCGGTGACATCGATTGGATGCTGCAGCACCAGCTCAACGTCGCCTGTGTCATTGAATACCGGGGTGTGCGTAATGCTCCAGTAGCGCTTCTCGAAGCCGCCACCGTCTGACGCCGGGCGGGGGACGTCGAAACGAAGCAGCGCCATGGTATCCGGCTGCCCGGTGCGGATGACGCGCTCAAAGGACTCGACTGATTGCCGGAGGGTCTCAGCATCAGTGGGGAATGCATCCCATGCCCAGCGTCCAACGATATCGTCGAGCGTGCGCTTGGTCGAAGCAAGATACGCTTTGTTGGCGCTGACGATATTGAGAGACCGGTCAAGAACAAGATACGGATTGGGCGAAGCATCGAACAATCCAAGGTAGTCAAGATGGCGATGAGTCACGGGAAAAAGAGTAGAAAAGATTGCTTGGCATCAACCAAGATACAAGATCAGCAATGCCACCAGTATAGGGAAGGAGCAATTTATCACCGAAAACTGGCTATCTCAACGCTTTCATAGAAATTGGATATACACCACAAGTAGGTGACTGCTTTTGGCCTTGGATTCAACCGATCGATGCAGCACATTAAACTCTGTATCGGGACAAGCAACATCGCGTCACTCGCATTTCCGTGATTCGCACACTCTGGCAAACAGAAGGTACTAAGCCGACGCAAGCAAGGACCGGTTTCAACCGTGCGGTATGCCCAACAGGCGATTGAATTGCGTCCTCACGGTGAAATAACATTCACAGGACACGTCTTCCAATGCTTCCCGATTCAGTATCTTCATGTGACCGCGCCGGTACTGGATCATGCCGGCGGTTTGAAATGTGCCTGCGATCAAGCTCACGCTTGGGCGGTGAACGCCGAGCATGTCGGCGATGAACTCCTGCGTCAGGTAAAACTCCCTGCTGCGCACCCGGTCGTGGGTAATCAACAGCCAGCGGGCGAAACGCGCCTCGATGGTGTGCAGTCGATTGCAGGCAACCGACTGCGACACCTGGGTCAGGTATGCCTGAAAGTAGCATTCCACGAGGTGACGCAATGGGGTCGGGCCATTGATCGCTTCCCGAAAGTCGCTCGCCCTCATGTGCAGGCTGTCGCCGGCGACCTGGCAGACACAGGTTTCAACCGCGACCGATGCCCGCACCAGCAATTCCGCGCCGGTGAACCCTTCATTGCCGATCGTGCCAACTTCGACGGCTGCGCCGCTTTCCATGAAGATCAGGTTGGAAAAAGCGCTGGAGCAGGGAAAGTACACATGGTCGATCGGTTGGCCACGTTCATGGGCGATTTCCTTGAGTTTGGCGGATACCTTCTCGATCCGCGGCAACAGTGGCTCGAAATGGGCGTCGGTGAGTTTGTTCAGCAGCAGGTTGCCGCAGTTGCGGGCTTCGCCAAGGGTAAGCGACATGATGTTTCCTTCAACTGTCAATACAGCGTTGCGAGAGGAAACAGGCTGCAAATCGAAGGGGGATTCGCGGGAGGTTTCGACTTGGTAGAACTTAGTACCAGTCTTTAGAGAGGGGGCCGGCAAAGCGCGTTGTTTGTCGGCAAGTCTTAAAAGAAGAAAATGCGATGCAGAAAAGAATACGATGCAAATAGCTTGCTTGGCCGCATCAGTCAATGCCAGTCAGTTGTATGCCAAAGTATAAGTGCAATCATGACATAGGTAGCATCCATTTCTACGTCACGACCCTGACATACAGACGAAAAAAGATTTAAATACACGTGTGGCCGGTGTCATGCAGGTTGCCGCGTAAAAATTGCTTCGCCGCCTCAATTCAGCGCGGTCATCATGCCAGTGGCGTGTCGGGATCTTCACACACATATTTTTTATATTCTTGGTACAACTTCCTGTCGTTAATCTTTTCCAGCGCTTCAATCGGTGACGCCACCAGGCCGACTGCTACGCCATGTCGGTAGAGCTGGAACGAAGGATATTCTTTGCCCGCATCGACGACCGCATCCTCGGGCAACGCAATGTCCCATTCAGGCGCTACGCTGTGTAGCCAGTACCGGAACGCCTGCAGATGACTCAGGCCAACCGGCGACAGATATTTGGTCATGGCCAAACGCTTAGTGATAAATTTGTTGGTAAGTTGCCTGCGCCGAAAGTTCATCGCGCTGCATCCGGTATTGTTGAACTCAATCGGTTGAAGCGATCGCCATTGCCGTTACCCTCGCATCAAACCCTGTGGATAGGATGCTCTGGCAACATCCTCCACTGTTTCTGTTATTTCATTCATAATAGTATCCTGATGGCTCTTCCATTCTCCCTGGAAAAATTTTGTGCGCCTTGCCGACTTTATTTTCGACCAACTCGACGCGATACTCCAGGAATGGGATTACTTCGCCGTCACCATTGAACCTGCGGCGCTCACGATGACGAGCAAGGAGCTGAGGAACCATGCTGCAGTCATGCTCAAAGCCGTTGCCGAGGATCTGCGCAATTCACAAACGCCTCAAGAGCAAGCTGCAAAAGCACGTGGATTAGGCCCCCGGACAATAGAGACCATCGCTGGCGAGGACCATGGCATTGCCCGGCTGGAATCACAGTTCACCATCGAGCAGCTGGTATCGGAATACCGGGTGCTGCGCGCCAGCGTTCTTCATCTGTGGAGTGCGTCAAACAAATCGCCGCTTGCAACCGATGTCGAGGACATCATGCGATTCAATGAAGCAATCGATCAGCTTTTGACGGCTTCGATATTCAGCTTTTCCCAGGCGACCCGGCAGGCGTTGGAGGCGGAAAAAAAGCACAGGGACGACTTCCTGGCGATGCTGGCCCATGAGTTGCGCAATCCGCTCGCGCCGATCGGCACGGCTGCCATGCTGCTGAAAATGCCGAATGTGAACGAGGGGATCATCAACAATGCCAGCACTATCATTGCGCGCCAGGTCGAGCATATGGCGACCCTTGTCGACGACCTGCTGGATGTATCGCGCGTCACCCGCGGTGTGATCAACCTCAAACTCGAATTGCTGGACATGCGCCGGATCATCGCCGACGCCGTGGAACAGGTAACACCGCAAATCCAGGCACGGCATCATCAGCTCACGCTGACGCTGGCTCCCGGCGCGGCAATCGTGCGCGGTGACATCAAGCGCCTGGTGCAAATCCTGACCAATCTGCTGAGTAATGCGGCCAAATACACACCGGAGCACGGCCACATCAGCTTAGACATGGCGCTACGCGACGATGGGGTGATACTGACGGTGCAGGACGATGGTATTGGGCTCTCCCCTGATTTTATTCCCCATGCATTTGAATTATTCACCCAAGCGGAACGGTCATCGGACCGGTCGTCCGGCGGCCTGGGGTTGGGACTGGCGCTTGTCAAAAGCCTCATCGAACTGCATGGTGGAAAGGTGAGCTGTTCGAGCGCAGGCATAGGCAAGGGCAGCCGATTTACCGTAAGTCTGCCGCGGCAAGCCGACGCAGAAGATGACGTCGAACGTCGCCGGACACCGCGAATCGGGCTCAATGCCGGCAGGAAGCTGAAAATCATGGTCGTGGACGACAACATCGACGCGGCACAAATGCTCAGCATGTTGCTGCAAGCCGCGGGACATGAGGTCATCACGGAGTTTGGATCCAAGCGTGCACTCGATGTGGCGCGCACGACATTGCCCGATGCCTGTGTGCTGGATATCGGCTTGCCGGAAATGGATGGCAATGAACTGGCGCGACGGCTGCGCGCCTATCCCGAGACAGCCAAGATTTTACTCATTGCACTGACCGGCTATGGCGGGGTGCAAGACTACGACGCAGCAAAAGCGGCGGGATTCGATCACCACATGACCAAGCCGGTCGAGATGGAAAAGCTGTTGCGTTCGCTTGCCGCTTTTCGCCCGGCCAGCTGACCATCTTCACGGCCATGGTGGTGCCGGTTCCGCCCTGTTCGCGTCCGGGCATCACAGCGCAACGAATGTCGGCTTTTGCCCGATACCGTTGAAAAAACCGCAGAGCCACATTCGGTCAGAATCCGAGCGGTCAAAATGGCGCAATAGGATGCTGTGCGTCCATTTCATGGTGATCAATAGTGCCCCGACAGCGGTGCAGGTCTTTCCGCCTCACCGCCGCGTATGCAGTTCGCAGCGTCCTCGATGAAATGCGCGGTCATCTCCGGCTGGGTCACCGGCAGCATATGGCCGCCATCCACCAGCGTCAGCCGTGCGCCACGCACCTTTTCAGCCAATGCTTCGCCATTGATCTTCCAGTCGAGAATGCGGTCATTGCGCCCGAACAGGATATGCACAGGAATTGCCAGTGTGGTGTAACGGGACGCGATCGCAGGCAATCGCGCCGGGACGGCCTGCATATCCAGGGAGGCGGCGATGAATTGACTGGGGAGCAGACTGAGCAGCCCGCCGCCGCGCGTGCCAAAATCCTGTGGCACCGGTTCGGGTCCGAACACCTGGTCCAGCACCGCGTGGCGTGCGACGATGGCGCCAGGCACGGCCAGCGTCCACGCAAACATCGTGCGCAGCAAGGAAGAAGAAATTGCCAGCGCTCGGAATGCCGCAGGGGGCTGGTCGTGATCCGGCAGATGGGTGAGCGGGGCCAGCAGCACCAGTCCGCTGACATGCGCCGGATGCTCAAGTGCGAGGGTCAAGGCCACTGCGCCACCGAGCGAATGACCGACGACGACCGCGCGTCCCGGCTTCAGGATGCCGATGAGTGACGCGATTGCGGCGGCTTGCGCCGACAGATCCGCGCAGGCGGACGACGGTCGAACCGAATAGCCGGAGCCGGGCCGATCGATTGTGATGACCCGGAATTGCCGCGACAGGTGCTTGGCAACCCCATAGTTGAAGTGCCGCATCTGCCCGGCCAAACCATGGATCAGAAGCAGGGATGGACCATCGCCGCGTTCCTGCACATGGAATGTGACGCCGCCGGCGTCGATAAGACGCCCTTGCGGCGGCAGCGCCGCCCGTACTTTTCTCGCCGTGTTGTACGTAAAGAAGGCGAGGCCGGCCGCTGTCAGGCCAAGCAACAGCAACACGCCGATCGCCATCATGTGCACCGCCGTCATTGTTTGATGCCTTTCCTGAGCAATTTCCAGTAATGAACCGGCGCGATACGTTCCAGCAGCGCAACGACTTTGGCATCCGTGCCGACGAGGATGCGGGCCTTGCGACGCTCGATCGCGTTCACAATAATTTCTCCCGCTTTTTCCGGCGCCATCCGTAGCAATTTTTCGCTCAACGCCTTCCGGCGTTGGACCTCCTCTTTGGGTACGTTGGCGGGAGCCCGCGCATTCCTGGCAATCGAAGTTGAAATGCCGCCCGGATGGACGACGGTAACGCCTATCCGCGTTCCTTCCAGTTCATGTCGCAATGCATTTGAAAAGCCGCGTACCGCAAACTTGCTTGCTGAATAGGCGGATTGTTCCGCCGGGGAAATCAGACCGTAAAGGCTCGAAATGTTGACAATGCGGGCATCATCGCTGGCCTGCAGGAGCGGCAGGAATGCACGGGTCATGCGCACCACGCCATGGAAGTTGATCTCCATGAGCCAGTCGAAGTCGGCCTCGCTGATTTGCGCGAACGTGCCGCCCAGGGCCACACCGGCATTGTTGACGAGCATATCGACTCGTCCATGCGCCGCGATCACGGCGTCGGGCAGCATTCGCACCGCCTCCCGGCTTGCGACATCGAGCGGGTGAACCGTCACGCGCACGCCAAACGGTTTTATCTGTTCCAGCGTTTCCAGCAATCCGCGTTCGTTGATATCGCTCAGCGCAAGGTGGCAGCCGCGACGCGCCAGCGAAATGCCGATGGCACGGCCAATGCCGCTGCCGGCACCGGTGATCACGGCAACCCGCCCCATCACATTCATGGCAGCGCTCCTTTTTCCCCGAACCGCATCACGCCGTCGGCCATGCGGCCGAAGCGGATGACGGACAGGTCTTGCAGATAATTCTGATACACCTGCCAGGGCGCACGGGTGCCCTGTTTGGGAAGAATGTCTTTGGCGCGCTCCACATAGCCGGACGTGAAGCTGAGGAACGGCTGCGGTTGTACGTCGGGCTGCTTGCGGGGAACGGCAATAGCCTTGCCATGCCGGTCCATGTAACGCAACAGCCGGCAGACATAAGCGGCGGTGAGGTCTGCCTTCAAGGTCCATGACGCGTTCGTATAGCCGAACGCCATCGCAAAATTGGGCACATCGCTCAGCATCATGCCTTTGTACGTCAGCGATTCGTTGGCGCGCACAGGTTGGTCGTCGACCGTGAGCGTGATTCCACCCAGTACGTTGAGTTTCAGGCCGGTCGCCATGACGACCATGTCCGCCGGAAGGTGCTGGCCCGAGGTCAGCCTGATGCCATCGGAAGTGAACCGATCGATCGTGTCGGTCACCACCGAAGCGCGTCCGGCGCGGATCGCGCGGAACAGATCGCCGTCGGGTACGACGCACACGCGCTGATCCCAGGGATTGTATTTCGGCGTGAAATGCGTATGGACATCGTAGTTCGATTGCAGCTGTTGCGCCGCCATCTGCACGATGCGTTTTTTTACCGGCCCGGGCCGGGATCGCGCCAACCGGTAGAAAAACATCCCGACCAGCACATTCTTCCAACGCGTGATGCGGTAGGCCGCGCCGGCCGGCAGGCGTTTGCGCAGCCATTGGGCGAGCTTGTCCTCGGACGGGCGCGTGACGATATAGGTTGGAGAACGCTGCAGCATGGTGACGTGGGCTGCCGACGACGCCAACGACGGCACCAGCGTGACGGCGGTGGCGCCGCTGCCGATGACGACCACTCGCTTGCCGGAATAGTCGAGTGCTTCGGGCCAGAACTGCGGCAGGACGATGGGCCCCTGGAAATCCTTCTCGCCGACGAATTCGGGACGGTGCGCCTCATCGTAACGGTAGTAACCGCTGCACGCATACAGGAACCGGGTACGCAGCGTGGTGCGCACACCCGTGTCGCCATGCTCGGCTTCCACGGTCCAGCAGGCATCTCTGCTCGACCACCAAGCGCTCACCACCTTGTGTCCGAAGCGGATATGTTTCGTGATGCCGGCTTCCGCGGCGGTTTCACGAACATAATTCAGAATGGCAGGCCCGTCGGCGATTGCCTTGGGATTGGCCCATGGCTTGAAGATATACCCGAGGGTGTACATGTCCGAGTCGGACCGGATACCCGGATAACGGAACAAGTCCCACGTGCCGCCGATGGCATGACGGGCTTCCAGAATGACGTAACGCTTTTCCGGACAGCGCTTTTGCAGATGGAAGGCGGCGCCGATACCGGACAGGCCGGCACCGACGATCAGCACATCGAGCAATTCTGTATCTGAGGCAGGCATGGCACGGGACATGGAATGGAAGGATGTGTGAAAGCTAATTCTGACACTGTACATTGTCAGTTTTAATTTGACAAGGATTCATGTCAAAATAGACCCATGTCCCAAAAATCTATTGCAGCGCGCCCTTACCGGGGTTTATCGCAGGAAGAAAGGCGCACGGAACGACGTCATCGGCTGATCGCGGCTGCCATCGACGTGTACGGCGAGCGTGGGTATCGCCAGACGTCGGTGAAAGCAGTCTGTGACGCTGCCGGCTTGACGGAGCGCTATTTTTACGAATCGTTTGGCAATAGCGAAGAATTGCTCATCGCTTGCTACAACGCGGTTACTTACGGGCTGTTCAAGGAAATCGCCAATGTCGCCAAAGCTGTCGACGGGGATCGATTCAGCCGTTCAAGAGCCATGCTGCACGCCTATTTCACGGCGCTCAGGCGCGAGCCCCGCTCGGCACGCGTATTTCTGGTCGAAATTCGGGGTGTCAGCCAGGCAGTAGATGATTCCTTCAACGCCGCTTTGCACGGCATTGCACAGCAGGTAAGGCAGATCTTTACCCCCGACAGGGTGCAAACGAATGAATTGCTGGTGCTTGGCATCATCGGCGGTATCAGCCAGATCGCGCTGCATTGGACCCAGCAAAACTACCGTCCGTCGATCGACGATGTGATTGAGGCGTCGATGCAATTGGGAAGTGCACTGCTTGCAAATGATTAGCGTCAGGGCCAGCACACCCTAGCTTCGCGAATCCTGCATAGGGGCAGGCGACGTCGGACACGACGCATGGGCCAGTCACCGTATCGAATAATCGCAGCAGGGTGTGCGGGACGTGACGTGCATGTGCGCTTATGGCTGCTTACAGTCCCCACCGTCCGCTATCGACCGATTCTGTTGAAAAAGTCGCAGAGCAACATACGGTCAGAGCCCTGGCGGTCGAAATAGAGCAATTGGTTAATAACTTCGCCGGAAATGCACTGTGATTGGTTTGAGTGTGGGATCAATCATTGATGGTTCGTCGTGATTGTTGTGTTAAGCGACTCAATGACATTCGGTCGCAAGAATGGGAAAGTTGCCCACTGACTTTTTCAACAGAATCGGCCGATAGCCGCCCGTCTAGGAGCGCAAAATGAAATTCCTTTTACCACATAAGGGAGGAATTCATGAAAACATTAAAATGCAAAGAGCCTTGGAACAAAGGCAGGCTCGTCGGTCAGAAGGCCCCGCTTAAACTAAAAGAGATCTTGGCTATCCGCATCCGCCTGCAGTTGGCTGAACGCATAAGAGATCTAGCTCTATTCAATCTTGCCATCGATAGCAAGTTAAGAGGATGTGATCTTGTCAGCCTAAGAGTAGGCGACATAGCGCAAGGAACCTCAATTCTGCCAAGAGCTATGGTTATGCAGCGTAAAACGCAACGGCCAGTACAATTTGAGATTACCGAGCAAACTCGCGCGTCCTTAACTGAATGGATTAAAAAAGCTCATCTGACCAGTAACAAGCACCTCTTTCCAACTCGCGTTTCGACTTCGCCGCATCTATCCACGCGGCAGTATGCCCGCATTGTTGAAAACTGGGTTGATTCAATTGGCTTGGACAGCGCTTCGTATGGAACACATTCTATGCGGAGAACAATAGCCACTTTGATTTACCGACGAACGAAAAATCTACGGGCAGTTCAGCTCCATTTAGGGCATACAAAGCTCGAAAGCACAGTTCGATATCTCGGTATAGAAGTCGATGATGCTCTCGAAATAGCCGTGGAAACAGAAGTTTGATCTGGAATGGCGACGCCCGAACTACGTCGCCTTTCGGCCAATTACAGCCCTTCCCTACTACGCTATCTGTGTACCTGTCCAGCGGCAACCGCTAGGCACTTGCCTGCGCAGGCTGTCCGCACGGATCAACGAGGATGCCTGCCGTTTTCCGGCAGACGATCTTGAATGTCGCTCCAGCTCTGATGACAATGCCGCCCTCCTCAACAAACGGCAAGCGGGATGATGGGGTGGTCTGGGCCCTGCAAGACAAGCAGGCGAATCGCCACACACTCGGTGAGAGCCGCTCCTATAGCGGCCCGGGCGGATGGCAGAACCTGCGTGCAGTCTGTCTCATGGATACTTACAGCCACCTGATACGTTCGGTACACTTTGGCGCGTTTGCCACGAGCGAGGTGTCCCCTTTCATTGCCGAACGCATGATGATGCGCATGCGTGCGTCACTCTGGATTTGTCGTCGGCGCAGGGTCTTGCAGCTTAGGGTGCCATGAATGATTCCGAAATTGCAGGCTACTGCGGCAGCGAGCGCAAAATGATTTGTGCCGTTGCAAAAAAATGCTGCTCGAGTTCTTGGAATACCGCCGGTTCGTCGCCCCGCAGCACAGCTTCCATCAGGCGCCGATGTTCGTCGTGGACGTTACGCTTATCAGTGCCGAGCGGGACCGAGAGTCGCCGGTAGCGCTCGCTTTGTTGGTACAACACTTTACGCATGCGTAGTAGCCAGGCACTGGGGCAGGCGCTGACCAGTGCTTCATGAAATTGGCCGTGGGCGTCGTTCCACGCCGGTGTCGATCTGGGTTCGGCTTCGGTCGGCAGCGTTTCCAGACGTTCCATCCGGTGGGACGCCGCAACAATTCGGGATTCCCATTCGACGTCCCCGTGTTGCATCGCCTTGCTCAGGCAAAGCGATTCAATCTCCACCCGGGTCCGGGTTAAGTCCAGCAAATCTTCGCTACTGACCGGCGTGACCCGGTAGCCGCGATGCGATTCCGAGATCACCAATCCTTCGGCATTGAGGCGCGACAGTGCTTCGCGGATGGCGCCCAGGCTGACCTCGAGGCGCTTTTCCAGCGCGCCGATGTTCAGTTTGGAGCCGGGCAGCAGACTGCCGGCCATGATTTCGGCGCGGATAAGTTCGAAGGCGGCCTCTGCCTGAGTAGGTTTATTGATCAGCATGGGGGTAATTCTATAATTCTATATTCCTAATATACCAAATAAATAATAATATATTATCTTGCGTTTGATATATTAATGGTGGTAAATTGCACAGATCGAAACTTTGAAGGCTGAAGATGAAGCTAGTTCGGTTTTTGTCGGACGGAAACGAAGGGTGGGCAGTTTGCGACGCCGGGAGTGACACTTGGCACGGTGCCATACAGGGAGCGGCGGCTTATCCCGGCAGCCTGGATGCGCTGGCCAAAGACAGCGCCGCAGCCTTCAACAAAGCCGCCAGAGCGATGTTGCTGCAGCCCGCAGTTGACCTCAAAAGCGTGCAGTTCCTGCCGCCCCTGGGTAGCCCGCGGAAGATTATCTGCGTCGGCCTGAACTATCGGGACCATACCGAAGAAAGCGGCTTCAAGCAGCCTGAATATCCGACCCTCTTTTCGCGTTTCAATACCAGCCTGACTGCGCATGAAGCGCCGCTGCTGCATACAGACCTTTCCGACACGCTCGATTATGAAGGTGAGCTGGCAGTAGTGATCGGCAAAGGCGGCAGCTGCATCGCGCGCGACCAGGCGCTGGACCATGTTCTGGCGTATTCGGTATTTAACGACGGCAGCGTGCGCGAGTACCAATTCAAGTCGCCGCAATGGATGGTCGGTAAGAACTTTGACGGCACCGGTGGTTTTGGTCCCTGGCTGGTGACTGCCGATGAACTTCCACCTGGTGCGCGCGGTTTGTCGATCCAAACCAGGCTCAATGGCCAGACCGTTCAATCCGCCAACACCAATGACATGGTGTTTGACGTGGAGTCGTTGATCGTCATCCTCAGTCAAGCCATCACGCTGGAAGCCGGCGACCTGATCGTTGCAGGCACACCGGCAGGCATAGGACATGCACGAACCCCGCCTTTGTATATGAAGCCGGGCGACGTATGCGAAGTGGAGATCGAAGGTATCGGCATGTTACGCAATCGTATCGAAAGACGCGCATAAAAAAAGCTTGCGCTAAAAAACTACAACCATCAGGAGACAAACCCATGAAACTGAACCGACATCTCAGCGCAGCAGCCTTGATCGTTGTCGCCGCCTTCACGGCGGTCAGCGTGAGCGCCCAGGACATTAAGCCACGTACTGCACGCTTTGGCTTTGGCTTCGCCGAAGATCATCCAGCAGGCAAGGCAGCCAAAATGTTTGCCGCCGAAATGGCGAAAGTCAGCGACGGCAAAATGAAAATTTCCGTCATCGGCAATCAGGCTTTAGGGCCGGACCCGCAAATGCTGGGCGCCTTGCAAGGCGGCGTACAGGAGTTTTACACAGGCAGCGCCTTGGGCCTGTTAGGTCAAGTCAAGGAGCTCGGATTTCAGGATGTGCCCTTCCTGTTCAAGACTGAAGCGGAAGCACATGCTGTGTTCGACGGACCGGTTGGTAACAATCTGAACGAAAAGCTGAATGGTGTCGGAATTCATGTGCTTGGCTGGTGGGAAAACGGCTTTCGCCACATTACGAATTCGCGCCGTCCGGTCAATACCCTGGCCGACCTGAAAGGCCTGAAGCTGCGGACCCAACCCAATCCGTTGACACTGGACGCCTTCAAGGCGATCGGCGCCAATGCCTCGCCGCTGCCATGGTCCGAGCTGTTCGTCGCACTGGAAAGCAAAGCCTTCGATGGCCAGGAGAATCCGGTCGTGCTGATGTACACACAGCGCTTCTATGAAGTGCAAAAGTACATGACCTTGTCAGGGCACGTGTATTCGCCGCTGATCTTTGCGGTCTCAAAAAAATTCTGGGACAGCCTGTCGAAAGAGGAGCAAAAGCTGATGACGGCGGCCGCCAAAAACGCCACCGCATATCAGCGTGCCGGAACCGCAGCGGAAGCGACCACGGCCCTGCAAGGCATGAAGGACAAAGGCGTTCAGGTGACACAATTCTCGGAAGCGGACTTGCAAAAAATCCGTGACCTGGTGCCGCCGGCGATCGCCCCGCATGTGCAAAAAATCGGTCCGGAGTTCATGAATCTGGTTTACAGCGAAATCGCCAGAGTACGCGCCGGTAAATAATGCTTGGTGATGATGCAGCGTCGGACCAACGGTCTACGCTGCCGCCAACTTTCAAAGAACCCGAGCACATTCATGAATCAAACCACATTATTGCCTGCAGACGCGTTACCTGTTGAATTCGTCGCCAGCCTGCGTGACCTGTTAGGCGAGCGCCTGTCAACGGGCACCGCCATACGCGAACACCATGGCCGGGACGAATCGATCTTTCCCGCAATGCCGCCGGATGCCGTCGCATTTGCACGCAGCATCGATGAAGTCCAGGCGATCGTGCGTTTATGTCGTGATCATCGTATCCCGCTTGTACCTTATGGGGCCGGCTCTTCGCTGGAAGGTAATACGCTGGCCGCAAAAGGCGGCCTGACCTTGAACCTGCAACAGATGAATGGCGTGCTGGCAATCCACGACCAGGACCAGACCGCCACAGTGCAGCCTGGGGTAACGCGCAAAGCACTGAACGCCTTGCTGCGCGATACCGGTTTGTTCTTCCCGGTCGACCCGGGCGCCGATGCGACGATCGGCGGCATGTGCGCCACGCGCGCCTCCGGCACCAACGCGGTTCGCTATGGCACCATGCGGGAAAACGTCATCAACCTGACGGTGGTCACAGCTGATGGCGAGATCATAAAAACCGCACGCCGCGCCAAAAAATCAGCAGCCGGTTACGACCTGACCCGGCTGTTCGTCGGCTCCGAAGGAACCCTGGGCGTCGTGGTTGAAGCGACCGTCAAACTGTACCCTCTTCCCGAGAGCATCACGGCGGCTGTCTGCGCCTTCTCGGACATCGAGTCAGCAGTGCAGGCGGTAGTGCAGACCATTCAGATGGGTGTGCCGATCGCCCGCGTGGAGTTCGTCAACAGCGTGGCCATTCAAGCGCTGAACCTTTACAGCAAGACCGGTCTGCCCGAACAGCCGCATCTGTTTTTTGAGTTTCACGGCAGTGAAGCCGGCGTAAAAGAACAGGTTGAACTGGTACAAGACATTTGTCGCGACGGCGGCGGCGCGCAGTTTCAGTGGGCAAGCAGCCCCGAGGAACGCAGCAAGCTTTGGGAGGCGCGACACAATGTGTATTTCGCCGTGCTGCAATTGCGCCCGGGCTCCCGCTCGGTCGTCACTGATGTCTGCGTGCCGATCTCGCGCCTCGCAGAATGTGTTCGCGAAACCACCAGCGACCTGCAGCAGAGCGGCATGCTGGCGCCGATCGTCGGCCATGTCGGCGACGGCAATTTTCACGTCCAGATGCTCGTCGACGGCGCCGACGGGGCCGAGATCGATCAGGCCGAACATCTTAACGCCCGGCTGGTAGCAAGGGCCTTGGCAATGGATGGAACATGTACCGGCGAACATGGGATCGGCCTGCACAAACAGGGCTTCCTGCTCGATGAACTCGGCAGCGCCTCGGTCAACCTGATGCGCCAGATTAAGCATGCGATGGATCCGCATAACCTCATGAATCCCGGGAAGATTTTCACGTTCTGAAAATTTCTGGCGTGTGCTTGGCCAAAAAATATAACAGGGAGCCCCGGTCATGAACCGACTCGTCGATTGGTTTTTCAATGCACTGGAAGTCATCATCGTCGTTTGCCTGGCCGCCATGTGCCTGATGGTGTTCGGCAATGTCGTGCTGCGCCACTTCTTTGAATCCGGTATCAATATCTCGGAAGAGCTTTCGCGCTTCATGTTCATCTGGATCACCTTCCTCGGCGCGATCATCGCGATGCGCGAAGGCGGGCACCTGGGAATGGACATGGTGACAGGACGCCTGTCGGGCAAAGCGCTATTTGTCACCGTGCTGCTGGCGCAATGCATCGTACTCGGCTGCTGCGGCGTGTTGTTGTGGGGACTGATCAAACAATACAATCTTAACGCGGCTAACACCGGTATGGTGACCGGCATTTCTCTCGCCGTCGTGTATTCGGTAGCCTATCTGTGCGCCGCTTCGATCGCGCTGATGACCTGCTGGAACATCCTGCGGCTCCTGCTCGGCAAGGTCAGCCCTCACAAGCTGATACAAGTCACCAGCAGCGAGTAAGGGAGCCGACCATGATCGTTTTTATCTTTGTCGTCGCGCTCCTCGGAGCAATGGCATTAGGCGTGCCAATCTCGTTCTCGCTTTTGGCCTGCAGCATGGCCATGATGTGGTACATGGATTTTTTTGACGCGCAGATCCTTGCGCAGAACATGCTGTCCGGCGCAGACAGCTTCCCGTTGATGGCGATTCCATTTTTTGTGCTCGCGGGCGAACTGATGAATGCCGGCGGCATCTCGACCCGCATCGTCGGGGTCGCCGGTGCCTGGGTCGGCCATTTTAAAGGCGGCCTGGGCTATGTGGCCATCTTTGCCTGCGTGATCATGGCATCGCTGTCCGGTTCAGCAATTGCCGATACGGCTGCCGTCGCCGCCCTGCTGATTCCGATGATGCGCAACGCCGGCTACGACATCCCGCGTGCCTCCGGACTGATTGCATCCGGCGGTATCATCGCGCCCATCATTCCACCTTCGATCGGCTTTGTCATGCTGGGCGTGGTCGGCAATATCTCGATCACCAAACTTTTTATCGCCGGCATCGTGCCTGGTTTGTTGATGGCAGTGGCGCTGGTCGTCACCTGGGCATTCCAGGCGCACCGCGACAAAATGCCGCGCGGCGACCGGATGCCGCTGCGCCAGCGCCTGTCGGCGACCGTCGCAGGCTTTTGGGCATTGCTGCTGCCAGTGCTCATCGTTGGCGGATTAAAAGGCGGCTATTTCACCCCGACGGAAGCCGCCGTGGTAGCAGTCTTTTATGCCTTGTTCGTCGGCTTTGTGGTCTACCGCGAGTTGAAGTTCAAGCAGCTCTACAGCCTCTTGCTGGCCGCCGCAAAAACCTCAGCCGTGGTCATGTTCCTGGTCGCCGCCGCGCAGGTTTCCGCCTGGCTGATCGCTGCGGCAAACATCCCGGCCACGGTCGCCGACATGCTGCTGCCGCTGGTGGACAATCCGGTCTTGCTAATGCTGGTCATCATGGGGCTGATCTTTCTGGTCGGCACCGCGCTGGACTTTGCACCGACCATCCTGATCCTGGTGCCGGTGCTGCTGCCGGTGGTGCGCATGGCCGGCATCGACCCGGTTTATTTTGGCGTGATGTTCATGATGAACAATGCCATCGGCCTGATCACGCCACCGGTGGGCACCGTACTCAATGTCGTTTGTGGCGTGGCCAAGGTTCGCATGGAGCCGGTAATAAAGGCAGTCACGCCGTATCTGCTGGCGCAGTTAGCGGTGCTGTTACTGCTAGTGCTGTTCCCGCAGATCGTGATGGCGCCTTTGCGTTTCCTGACGGGCTAGACCTGAACGCAGCCTGTCATGCAATCGGTAGATCCTAGGTCAGGCGTCCTGCGTCAGCATCACCTCTACCCGCAAACGGTCCAACGGGCGATCAAGCGTGCTGTTGTGGCTGCCTACCCATTCGTTTTGCGATTCGTTCGCCACCCAGTTACTGGAATCGGGCTACGATATCCGGACAGTGCAGGCGTTGCCGGGCCATGCTGATGTCTCTACCACGATGATCTAGGCGCACGTGCTGCATAAGGGCGGACGGGGTGGTATTTCACCCATGGACAGGTCGCCTCCATGTTGAATGGCCGCTTTTGAGGTTGCGCGCCATGACACTGATGTCCGCTTCTGGCCGATTTTGTTGAAAAAGTCAGAGCGCAACCTTCAGTCTGAGCTCCAGCCACCCAAATGGATTAATTGACCAAGCACTTCCTCGAAAATGCACGTGAATTGGCTGCGCCATGGAAGTCAATCGCCGATGGATTGCCACGATTGTTTCACCGGCCTGCCCAATTAGTTTTGGTCGTGAGCACAGAAAAGTTGCCGACAGACTTTTTCAACAGAATCGGCCGATTGCGGCCCTTCCCCTCCGTCCGCTATCGACCCATTGCTGACCGTCACGCCAACTTGTCGAATGTCTGGAGTCCGGCTTATACCAGACTGTGCTGCACCATCGATGCCGACTGGAGGACAAGGAAGCAGACCGCTAGGCTTGGTGGCCAGCATGCCCATAACGATCCGTTTACTAAGATGGATCGATTTCGCGCAACACCGTAGCGACTTTCGCTATATCAATCGGTTTGACAAAATGATGGTCAAATCCCGCACTCAGCGCATTTTTTCTATCCTGTTCCTGCCCATATCCGGTGACTGCCACCAATATGGCATTGGCAGTTTCCGGCTGAGCCCGTAAGCGACGCGCCAGTTCGTTGCCATCCAAATCCGGCAGGCCGATATCAAGCAAAAAGACATGGGGTCGTTCCACTCTTGCGCGTTCAAGCGCTCGCTTGGAACTGTGCTCGACTACAACTTGATGGCCCAATGCGCCGAGCAGCATCGACATCATCTGCGCTGCATCCGTATTGTCATCAACTACCATCACCTTTAACGGCTTAACCGCTGTTGCGTCGATTGTGGGACTGTCTGCGCTGTCAGATACCTCGGTATGTTCTTTCAGGTGCGGCAGGCAAACAATAAATCGACTTCCCTTACCTAACCCGTCGCTGTACGCCGTGACGCTTCCGCCATGCAATTCAACCAGGCTTTTCACCAGAGCCAATCCAATACCCAATCCTCCTTGTGATCGATCGGCCGCGCGTTCCGCCTGTGCGAAAAGCTCGAAGGCTCGCTGCAGCAACGTCGCATCCATACCGACGCCGTTGTCCGCTATGCTCACTTTGACATGAACACTATCCACTTCCATGCTCAAGGTGATTTCGCCGCCTGCAGGGGTATACTTGGCGGCGTTGGTAAGCAGGTTCGTCAAGACCTGCACCAAGCGCTTCTTGTCGCCCAGGACGAATGCAGACTCGGGTGGCGTATGCACGGTCAAGCCATGATTCGCAGCCTCGATGAATGGTCGAACTTGTTCAACTGCATCCGCGAGAATACGTTTAACGTCCAGTCTCTCCTTCACCAACGAAACCAAGCCGCGCGTCACGCGTGACACGTCAAGCAAGTCATCCACCAACCCGGCCATGTGCTTGACCTGGCGGGAGACGATGGCGCTGGTTTGCTTCACCCGGTCTCCATCCAAGTGAACGAGTTCCAGCAAATCCGCCGCTGCCGCAATAGGCGCTAAAGGGTTACGCAGTTCATGTGCCAGCATGGCGAGAAATTCATCTTTGCGCCGGTCGGCCTCCTTCAGCTCCTGCTCAGCCTTGATCCGGTCAGTAATATCCATGACCGCACATAGCGCACCATCGATTCGGCCTTCGCGATTCTTGATGGGCGCACCCGATACATAAACAATCCGGCGCAGCGATGGCGGATCAAAGGGTTCAATTTCAACAATGGCATAAGGTGCTTCTTCCCCAGCCAAAGCGCGAGCCAGCGGCCACTCATACGGTTCGACGCGGCGCCCATGTCGTGGTGAGCCATCGGCCCACCAACCTTTCCACTCCTGGTACTCGTCCACATTTTTGGACAGCGGTAGGGTGACACCCCATATTTGCTTGTTTTTCGGATTGATCAGTTGGAGGGCGCCGTTGGCATCAGCCACGGCAATTCCCACCGGGGCAGCTTCCAGGACGGCGTCCAACCGATGCCGCTCAGCATCTGCCTGGCGAGCCGCTTCAATCGCCTGAAGTTCACTTTTGCGCAAGGCCGTTTCCGCTTGGACCTGCTTCGTGATTTCAACGGTGGCATGGTAGATACATGCCATCTTTCCATCTTGATCAAAGATGGGCGTATTGGACGCACTCCAGAACCGTTCCTCGAAAACCACAACGCCGTTCGGTAATTCTCTTTGAATCGGGAAGCGTTGTATCGGCATAAACTGTGGTTTGCCGGTTTCGACCGCCAGAGCAATGGACCGCCGCAATGCTTCTACTCCAGTGTCTTTCGGGTCATCTGGGTTGTCCGGGAATACTTCGAAAAGACCTTTTCCGATCATATCGTCCCGTGTAAGAGAAACGTTATGAAGAAAGGAATCATTCACATCAAGGATGGTGATCTCAGGTGTGGTCGATAAAAGATAGCAACCGATCGGTGAGCTTTTAAAGACTGACTCGTAGAGTGATGATGGAAACATACATTATTGATGAATGGAGAAACTGTGTGGCGCAATCGCAGATCGCCAAAGACATCATAAGATATGGCAATGTAGACAAAGGTGCTGAAAGCCTGTTCCTTTTCTGTTGCACAAAAATTTCCGCTTTGTTAAGCCGACCGCTATTTTTTCCTATCAATAATGTTTAAAACGTCTGCTTGTCGTCGTCAAGCGGCCGGATTTCCCGGCTAAGGGAAGGACGGCTTTTGGCCGATTCTGTTGAAATAGTCGCCGAGCAACGTAAGAAGGTATCGAATCGTTGATCCGATGACGATGCGGGATGACGCATTGAAGGTGCCGAGTTGGTTCCCAAGCGCTTTCAACCAGCTGGTTTGGCTAGCTGAAGCGTACCTAAACAATGCCGTTTCGCCAAGCGCCGCAAATACTGAGCAGTGGCTGCTAATAAGAATTCATCATCCGCACCAGTCGGACCTCGCAAACTGACGTTTGCATCCGCGGCAAAGCCTTCGCTGCGCTACAGGACAAATCCTTTGTCCACATGGGGATTTACCAGTTCAGCGTGACCTCTTTGTCCTGTTTCTGATGCTGGTCAATTTGGCGGTCTGGACAATCATCCGGCGCGACATGACAGCCAAGCGCGAACTCCTCGAACGTCTGGAGCACGAAGCCAGCCATGATGCATTGACCCAGTTACCGAATCGCAACCTGTTCCTCCCTATTCTCGACGACAGCATTCCCATCGCCAGCCGCTATCAGCGTACCCTGGGCGGTTTGTTTTTCGACCTCGATGGTTTCAAGGCGCTCAATGACACCTTCGGTCATGCAGCCGGCGACGCCGTATTAAAACAAACTGCGCGCCGACTGAAGGAATGCTCAAGGCAATCGGATGTGGTGGCACGCATTGTCAGCTGTTCACCTTAACCGCGCTCCTGCAATGGCGGTTTATTGGACATCACGACAACTATAGGGACATTTACCTGTCTATCACACCATACTCTGTTCGAACGTCTTGAATATGCCGTATGACTGCCCTGGGGGTCCGCTAGTATCAGTGTCTTGACGTCGACTCCTGCGCCTTGCTGGCTGGCACCGATACCCATCATGAAATGGTTCATTTTGAAAAGGCATCATGACCGCCAACACTGTTCTGATCGTTACCGACGACTTTTATGACGCAAAGTTGCTTCAGGAGACACTCGCATCTGCGAGAGATGGCCCCTTTTCTACAGAGTGGGTACGTGATTTATCGAGCGCAGTAACCCGCCTGGACCGGCGAGGCATTGACATTATTCTTGTCGATTTCTTTCTACCGGATAGTCACGGTCTGGCGACCTTTGATGTGCTCTTCCATCTTGTTCCTGCGATTCCTATCATGACGCTCTGCAACGAGGCAAATGAACACCTTGCTATCGACGCGGTGCAGCGGGGTGCCCAAGGCTGTCTCAGCAAGGGCCATTTTCAAAGCTCACTTGTCCCACAGGCGCTTCGCAGTATCATTCAACGCAAGAAAGTGGAAGAAGCACTGTTCGTGGAGCGAGAACGCTCGCGCGTCACACTTGAGTCGATCGGGGACGGCGTACTGAGCACGGATGTCGCGGGTAACGTGACCTACATGAATGCCGAAGCGGAGCGCATGACAGGCTGGTCACGCGACGACGCGCAAGGCCATCCAGTGGTCGAGGTCTTTCATCTCATTGACAGCGAAACGCGGCAGCTGGCACGAAATCCGGTGGAAATGGTCATCCTTCATGGGAAAACCCTTGCGCTGCACGCCAATTCGGTTTTGGTGCGTCGGGATGGATATGAATCGCCCATCGAAGACTCGGTGGCACCGATCTTCGACCGCAACGGCGACATTACTGGCTCGGTCGTTACCTTCCACGATGTGTCCGAGGCCAAGGCGATGGTGCAGAAAATGGCGCACCTGGCACAACATGATTACCTTACCGGCCTACCGAACCGATTACTGTTGAATGACCGCCTGACGCAGGCTATTTCTTACGCCATGCGGCACTCCACCCAGCTTGCCATTCTGTTTCTCGACCTGGACAATTTCAAGCACATCAATGATTCGCTCGGGCACGCAATGGGCGACAAGTTACTCGAATCCGTCGCAAGCCGGCTGGTTTCTCAAGTACGGCATTCCGACACGGTGAGCCGATTGGGTGGCGACGAGTTCGTCGTCCTTGTGCTGGAAGATGTACTGGCAGAACACGCAACCATTACCGCTGAAAAAATCCTCCATGCACTTGCGGCGCCTCACTTCATTAAGGGTACTGAGCTGCATATCACCACAAGTATTGGAATCAGTACGTTCCCGGCCGACGGTGATGACGCGGATACGTTGATCAAGAATGCCGATGTGGCGATGTATCACGCAAAGAAAAAGGGCAAGAATAATTACCAGTTCTTTAACAGCCCGATGAATGCCCTGGCAGTGGAACGCCAGGCCATTGAGGTGGAACTGCGTCGTGCAATCGCGCAGAACGAGCTATCGGTGTACTACCAGCCGAAGGTCAATCTGGCATCAGGGATGGTCACTGGTGCAGAAGCACTCGTTCGCTGGATCCACCCTGACAAAGGGTTGGTGTTACCCGAGTCGTTTATTGCAATCGCCGAAGACTCGGGCCTGATCGTCGCGATCGGCAAGACCGTTCTTTTCCAGGCATGCCGGCAGGCCAAGGCGTGGCGTGATCAGGGAATGCCCTCCCTGATTATCTCGGTCAACGTCTCAGCGCTCGAGTTTCGCAGCCGAGGGTTTGTAGAAAATCTGAAGCATGTCTTGGCCGAAACAGGCTTGGAAGCGCAATTTCTGCAGCTTGAGCTGACGGAAAGCGTGCTCATGCGCAACGTAGAATCAAGCAGTGCCGTTCTCCATGAGCTGAAACAAGTGGGTGTGCAGCTTGCCATCGATGATTTTGGCACTGGCTATTCCAGTTTGAGCTACCTGAGCCAGTTTCCGATCGACGTGTTGAAGATTGATCAGTCATTTGTGCAAAGCATTTCATCCAATGACGGTAACAGCGTCATCGTACATGCCGTCATCAGTATGGGGACCAACTTAGGGCAGAGCGTTGTTGCCGAAGGCATCGAAACACAAGTGCAGCTTTCATTTCTGAATGCGCATCACTGCAGCGAGGGACAAGGTTATCTTTTTAGTGCACCGGTGTCAGCAGACAATTTTGCGCGGCTTTTGGCAAAGGGAACTGTCGCTTCCCAGTCTTCACGCCAATAGCACCCTACGCCACCCTTGCCACTGGCCTTACCAACTTGTACACACAGCGAATCCGGGATCCAGCGATTCATTGTGTAAATCGATGCAAGCACGCGCACCGTCATTTCGCATACGACACACGCGTAAATACTTGTTATTTCTGCTTACCGGGAAGCCAGAACGTAAATTCCGAACCTTGGCCCACATGGCTTCTTGCGCCAATCGTACCTCCATGCGCTTCTACAAAGGTCTTGCAAATCGCAAGGCCAAGACCATACGCGCGCTTTGTCTTGCCGTCAGCCTCATACTTTTCAAATATCAACGATAAGCGGTCCTCGGCAATTCCCGTTCCATTGTCCGACACCATGCACACTACCCCGTCGCCAGTTTCTGATGGTCTGGCGGTGATACGCACTTCACCATAAGGCGTGTGGGCCAATGCGTTGGCAATGAGGTTTTGAAAAATACGCCGCAAAAGAGCAGCATCTGCATACGCCGTCAGGTCTACCGGAATATTGTTGATCAGCTGGGTACTGCCGGTTCCTGAGATAGGATGCAGGTCATATACCAGGGACTCGACCAAAGGCCATAAATCGATGGTCCTGCATTGGAGTTTTACACTCAGTTCGGTCTGAAGATTGGCGTTCTCCTCCAGTATTTTATCCACGAGCGTACTGAGATATCCGGCATTGCGTTGCAGTGACTTCACCGCTTGCGCCGCACGGTCAGCATCTGGATGCTGTCCCGCCATTCGTTCAAGCATCACTGCGGCCAGGGAAATTGCATTGAGAGGCGTGCGCAGGTCGTGGGCGACAAAGGCCAGATAATCCTGTCGTCGCTGCTGTACCTCTACTGCCTGCTGCACAGCGTACGTTCGTACCGCCGCGCCGACTGCGCCATCAAACGCGTGGTTAAGGATGTGAAATGGCTGACCTTGCATCGCGATGCCGTAGTGGGTTGCCATCTCATGGATACATTCGCGCAGGATGTTGTACTCGGCAACGACTTCTTCCACCTCGAACCCGTTGCGCAACCTTTCCAATCCATGCTCGGGCGGCGTACCCGTCGCCATTTGCAGAGCGATCTTCGTATCGGACCCGTGTTCGAATGCCGCTGCCAACTCTTTCAAAAGCTCTGGAATATGGTCGTTGAGGGTTGGCTTGTCCAAGTCTTTCGCGGATGGCAATTTTTTACCCCGGCTGCGCCACTCACGCAGGAGCGAGTCACTTTGCGCATGAAGAAGCAATGCTAGTTGAGAACAAGAAAAATTCGTAGCATCCATAAGGAATCGCTGTGCAAAAATCCAATATTAGGCCCCTATTCCTATCCGTGAAGATATTGCGGACGATCTTGGACTTGGCTCAAATCAAGCTCTTTCATCTCAAAAGCCAATCGCAAATTACCTGAAATCCGGTGCACAGGTCAGTTGGTGCAACTTGGCGCCCGGTTCTTCCTATCTGATGCAAATGATGCGCGGTCATTTTCAGAACCGGATGGACCGCTCAGCCGTGTAGGTAATCTTGCGCTTTGCCCACGCTGGTCGGTTGGCCCTGAGCACCCCATCTTAGCGATCCCTGGAGCGCATCGAGCGAAAACGGTTTCAGCAGGTAGGCATCAAGTGCCGTCATTGCTTCCCTTGGCACCTGTTCACAATTGGTACTGATTCCTATGATTCTCATCGAAGGGTTTTTTGCTTTCGCAGCCAGGACAGCGGAAGCGCTAGAAAAAGACCGATCCAGCGAAACGACCAACACGTCGACAAAGACCTTGTCCAGCCAGCGCAAAGCCTCGTCAAGTCTTGGACTCGTCTTTACAAAATGTCCGCCGACCTGGAGCATGTCGTTAATAGTTTGTAAAACAATTGGTTCCGACTCAACCAGTAAAACAGAGAAACGCATAGTGGCAATACTGATAGGCAAATAAGTGAAAGCCTGATTCGGCTATGCAACAAAATACCAGTGAGGTTTTATTTGCTTTGTATGGCAGCTGACAGAAGCGACGACAAACAGGGCGAGTGTTGTAACGAATCCGCCATAAGGTCGAAACAATTGCAGACGGGACATCACCCTTTATCCAGCCCGATTACGCTGCTGCACCAAGCGGTCTAACTGTTCGACTGTAAAAGGCGGCCTCAGGAGTAAGTCGATTGACGTTTGCCTGATCACGGAGCCAATGCTGGCGGGTTGAATAATTCCAATGACGAATAAATTTGGGTGTTTCGCTTTCGCGTCAGCCACAAAAACATTCGCTGATCGCGCCTCTTCATCAACCCCGATGATGAGCACTGAGAACTGGCCAGTATTCAACATCAGTTGTCCAACATCCCTCTGTGTCAGCGCACATGCGTCATGGCCGCGGGAGCGCAACATATCCGCCACTGTCAGGCTCATCAGGTAGTCAGAATCGACGACAAGAATTGCAGCCATCACCTTACTTATCAAAAAGCCTATGAGGCAAGTTTGACTTTGTTTGGTTCAAAACAAGTAAAGTAGGACCTGCTTAACTGAAATGGCTGATGAATACACGTCCCAGACGCAGTTAATTGAATGCAATAACATCCATCGCACGCCGTGGCACCTGCGCTTTTGGGGCGTATCGATGGCATTGGAACGTGGCCGCGATGGGTCGATAGGGCCCACATTTTCAGTGAGACATTGATGCATCCCGTAACCCTACAATCGGCTCGACCGTTGTGATGGTGCATTTGGATGGCGATCTCCGCGCCACTGGCACTGAATATAATGCCAGCCGGGATGACGCAGAGCGGATCGTCCGGCATGGCGGGTTGACACGAATCCAATCGCCGATTGAATGACCCTGCATTGCCGCCCATAGTCTGATCATTGAATAGGCGCACGATGACCAGAGGCCACTTCGCCAGCGATCGATCAATTTGTCATATGGGGAAAAATGCCGGACGCACTACCGACATGCCAGTAGTGACGTAAACAATGGCGACCAACGAGCGCAAGTTTTTAAGGAGAACGATAAATGACGGGAAAGCAAATGTATGCAGTGGTACTGACACCTGACGCTGTCGGCAGTTTAGGCACCATGTTCAACGAGCTTATCCGGTCGAACAGGGAACAGCACTACATCTACGCAACCGAAATTGATTCAAGTGGCAACTACTTTCGTATGCAAGTCGAAATGCCATCCTTCAATCCAGAAACGATGGAGGAAGAGGCAACCAGCTTTGAATTACAAATGCACCACCACCACATCAAATTTGTATTCAACGCGTCTGACATGAAGAAGCGCGGCTTCATCTGACGGCGTTTCGATTCTTGAAAGCAACACGCGGGTGAGACAAGGGCAAAGTCTGAGAGTGATGCTGTGCGCTCCTCAAAACAAAATAACTGCACAGCGATAGAAACTCGACATCCAATTTTCAGTATTGGCTTCTTACTCCAACCGCCCGCCAGCGTGCCTCGTTGTGGTGGCAACCATAGGTATGGCCGCTGGCTACCCGACGCCGATTCTCCTTCCGATTCGGTGGTGCTTTTCAAGACTGGGCAGAGACGCTTCACGATGACGAATCACCTCCGACGCAGAAGACGCCAGCGTGTCAGTGAGCGGCACTTCCACCAAACTGCACCGTGTGCGATAGGCATGGTGGACGTCAGGTGGCGCTGCCAGAAACAGTTTCTCCGTCAAGCGTTGATCGAGGTGCCGTTCCCTATTTGTGCACCACCAGCAAAACGGCTGCGATGCGGTCGACGTCCGCATAGGCACCACCATCAAGTTCCTCGCCAAAAATGTCGGGGTCGATTTCGCGGTACGTCCATCGTATTGGCAGATCCTGAAATTTTCGTTCGACCGCAGCGAGAAATGGATCGATTCCATGCACAATCGCAACACCGGTGTACAGCAACAGGCTACCGCCAAATTGTAGCCGTTGCAGTGCACTGTCGACGATCGCAACGGACAATCCTTCCCCCAATTCTCCAGCGCCATGGCGGTATGCACGCCTATCCGGGTCGACAAGATAAGGTGGATTGGCCACAATCAGGTCAAATGCGCCCTCAACATTGTGCAACAGATTGCTTAACTGGGACCGAACCTTGTCCGTTCCGGCAAGTCTGGCATTGACCCTGGTAAAACGAACAGCCATTGGATTGATATCGACTGCCAGCACGTCGGCCAATGGCAAAGCGCGGGCGATCGAAATCGCACCCGGCCCGCACCCGCAACCGATATCCACAGCCCGATGCACCGGTGCAGAGCAATGTGCAACATGCTGGTCGATCGCCGCGACAAAACGGTAGGTATCGGGGCCGAAAAATACGGCGTTTTGCTCCTGGGTGGGATAGGCCGAATGAAAGAAAAGCGCATCGCCGATCGTCGACGCACGAACAAGGCTACGGTATCGATCGCCATCTTGCACGATGACGTTAGCATGCTGCATAAATTCGTGAACGTCGTTGGCAACGTCAGATAATTCAAATGGCCGACTCCAACCGAAAATTCCCTGAAGATCGACTGCACGCTCGTTTCCTTTTCTGGCATTCACCCGGAAATGTGTTGCCGGCGAAACGGTTGTAAAACGATATCCGGCCCTTTTCAGGTAAAGCCCAAGCGCCACGAGCGCGTCGTCTGCATCCGGCTTGTTGACAGTCATCCGTGCCTTTTCACTATGGTTTCCCTTGCAATTGGGTCAATCAGGCAAAACAAAGCCCAGCCGCAAGGATAGCGCTTTCAACGCCAGATGGCACCGACTGCGGCAATTCCTGATCTACCGGTACAGGCGATGCATGGTTATCCTAAATAAGCTGGCCACTTCCACCACCGGATCGTTGCGCCCGGCTATCGGATTGACCGCTTCCAGATTGTATTGATCTTTGTACCGATCGCCGCTTGAACCTCTTCGTTCCCGCCAAATTGCAGGAATCGGGAATTCCTGCGCTAGCAGCGAATCAACGTTGCATTCCTGTGCTTCGATCATCCGTTGGCCAGCTGTTGCGCTACCCGCGTCAATTTTTCAGCCAGGGTCTTGTCCAACGCCGGAATGTCGTTCGCCGCCAGGTCCAATGCATGAGCAAGTTCGTTCGCTCGTTCGGCAAGCAGCGCCCTGCCGGATTCGCGCTGGGGCAATGCCAGTGTTGATCGAGGCAGATGGAAGTTCATCCCCGCCGTCATGCCGCTATCGTCTGCTGGCAGCGTCGTCAGCAATACCCCGAGTGATCTCATGACGCCCATGACCGCAATGGCATTGGTGATCTCGGTGGCCTTGGCATTGGCGGTGGCCTTGTCATCCCCCGCGACCATTGCAAAGCCGCTGGCTAGCATGCGCAGCATCAGGCCATACGCCGCATTGGCAAGATCCAGTACGCTCGACGCCGGGTGTGCTGATACATGAACGCCGTCTTGACCGGGAATCGGACGGAACATGACAGGATCGCTGGCCACGGCGCGGTACGGTTGAAACTGCGGATCTTCCTTCAGAAAAGAATCATACTGGTCCCGAACGGCACAGAACTTCATGAAATGCGAATCTTCCGAATCGTTGCGACCGCCCTCGCCCTGCTCGATAATCGTCGAGATGGCGGCGACCGCGCTGTCCACATCGGTGACCGCGATGAGCCCGTCGAAGGACAGCACGTCAGCGGTCAGTTGACATGCTGGGTTACCCAGAAAAAGCCGTTCTTCACCCAGACTCGCCGCAAGGTGACGAAAGCCCTCTTCAATCCCCCTGTAAAGATGGCTGATGGTGTCGTAATCTTGCGCAGTTGGCGTAACCCTGATTCTTCGCTCGCGCCGCTCATACTGGACCATGGATTCAAACCCCTTTGCCTGTGGCAAATCCATGCCTTCTGGCCGCTCAAGGTACACAAAATGATCCGCTGTCTGCCGTGTGAACGGTGTCAGGCGCGCGACAATGCTCGATGGGTGATAACCGGGCGGGATCGGGAAATTGGGCCGTGAAAAGTGCGGTGGTGAACCGATGCTCATCAGCAGATTGCTCACCAGTGCCAGGTGAAGCATTTCTTCCATGGCGACACTATGAATACTCGTGCGCCAGCGCTTGACTGCGTCAAGTTGTGCGCCGGTCAAACCTTCCTGCGCCGTTTGCTTCAGACTCCATGCGGCATACAAATAGGAACACATCAAGCCATGTTCTATCTCGGCCGCTTCGGTGAGAAGGTAGATCAGCTGTTCGCGATCATTCACTCTGACCGGCTGATGATCAACGTCGTGAGCGGGTATCAAATGCCTTTCCTTCATTAAGCAAGTACATCGATGCTGAATTTACTGTATGAGCAAGGATCCGGTACGGATACCCTGACTACTGCTCCTGGTTTGCGATGGGACCAGCAATTCAATTTCGCACTGGCATTAGAATATGCCTTCGTGCTGCGACGGTTTGTTCTCGAAATGAACCGGCTGACTTCGATAATGAAATAGTCTTTGGAACAGATTGTCGCGTCATCGTATTGAAAATGATAACCGGCCAGGCAGTAAGCCAATTGAAAAAGCGCAATAGTTGATCGTCTCGACGCAACCGAGCTGATCGCCGCGGGGTTAGGCACCGCACTGGTGCAGCCGTCCGTTGCGTGCAGAGAGCGACACGATATGCTTTTAAAACGCATTACAGTCTATGTTGCACCGCTTGCACTGGAAGCAGCCATTAATCAATCGCAAAGGCGACGGCGTGCTGCAAGATGCACGCATGCTCAAGCCACCGTGGCCAGTATGCTGCCCAGCTGGAGCGTATCGACCGGTTTGACGAAGTGATGGTTGAATCCGGCGGCTTTTGAAAGTAGCCGATCATGCTCCTGACCATAGCCGGTTAATGCAATGAAGACCGCGTTGGATGTCATTGGGTTGTCGCGCAGCCGTCGGGCCAATTCATAGCCATCCATGTCAGGCAAGCCGATATCCAGGATAAATACGTGCGGCACCTGTTGTACGGTTGCTTCCAGGGCGGCTTTGCCATCCCCACAAACCGTGACCCTATGGCCCACCGATTCAAGCAGTGCTGCAAGCGATCGGGCAGCATCCGGATTGTCATCCACGATCATTAGTGAAACCGGTTTGATCGTCTGGGGCGCACATCGCTGCAACGGGAGTTCACCTTGCCTGATCTCGCCTTGCTCGATCAACGGAAAAGTCAGTGTGAATACACTGCCTTTCCCTGGCCCGTCACTTTGCGCCACGACCTGACCGCCATGCAAAGTGGTCAGGCTCTTGACCAATGCGAGTCCTAGCCCCAGGCCACCCTGCGCTCGGTCAGGGGTACGTGCGCCTTGGGTGAACAACTCGAATATGTGCGGCAGTAGGCCAGGCTCAATACCGAGTCCTTGATCACGAATGCTGATTGCCGCATTGGCTTGCGACACGTCCAGTGACAGCGCTATGTCACCGCCCTGGGGGCTGTACTTGGCCGCATTCGTCAGCAGGTTGACGATGATCTGGATAAGGCGGGTCTTGTCACCTTCCATATAAGCGGCAGCCGAAGCAATGCGCAGCCGCAGTTCATGCTTGCGCGCTTCAATCAATGGCCTGGCCTGTTCGATCGCACCATTGATCACAGTTTTCAGGTCCACACGTTCATATTCCAGCTTGACCAGTCCTCTCGTCACCCGCGACACGTCCAGCAGGTCATTGATCAGATTGGTCATGTGGCTGACCTGTCGGGTAATAATCTCGCTGGCCTGGCGCGCCCTGCGTTCGTCGTATCCCGCTAATGTCAGAAGCTCCGCCGCAGCATTGATCGGTGCCAGAGGGTTACGCAATTCATGCGCCAGCATCGCTAGAAACTCGTCTTTGCGATGACCACTTTCCCTTAACGCTTCTTCGGCCAGCTTTTGATCATGGATATCCGTACAAGTCCCCATCCAGCGAATAATCCTGCCTCTTTCATCCTTGATGGGAAGCGCACGTCCCAGTACCCAGCGATACTGCCCCGAGTGATGACGCAGGCGATACTGAATTTCATAGGTTTCGCCCGTTTGCAAGCTGTGACGCCAGCGTTCCCACGCAATTGGCTGATCGGCCGGATGAAACATGCCATTCCATTTTTCACCATCGGTAGCACCCACAGGCACCCCGGTAAAGTCATACCACTGCTGGTTATAGTATTCGTGGTATCCATCCGGGCGGGTTGACCACACCATTTGTGGCATGGCATTGGCAATGGTGCGAAACTTGGCTTCGCTTTCGCGCAAAGCAATTTCGTTTCGCAAACGTTCGCTGGCAGTCCGGATTCGTTCTGCCACTTCCTTAATAAATGAAAGTTCGTCTGCCGACCAATTGCGGTCGTGCGCATGATTAACGAAAAGAACCGCCACCAAACGGTTTTGCTCGATCACCGGAACATTGACAAATGATCCGGCGCTGCGCTGCCTCAACGCCGATGCCGCTTCTGCGGTTCGAGGGTCTTCATTGACATTATTAATGAAGACGAATTTGCCGGCCTTTAAATCGTCAATGAATGAACCATAGTCGCGCAAGTTCAGCGTGCCAGCCAGCGTCTCGACGCCGGGGGCATTCCAGTCCCGAATGACAGTCAGTGTTTCGGCAATCGGATCGATACTGCCATAACCGACGCGACTGACGCCAAGCGCTTCCCCCAGCACTTCGGAAGCCCTGTAGGTAATGTCCTCCGGTATTGTCAGCTCGCGAATGACGTCAGACAGCTTGAACAGCGCATTCTGGCGGGCCTGTGCGTTCATGCGTTCGGTGGCATCCCGAAAGTAGACGGACAAACCTTCGCGCACCGGGTACACATGCACTTCATAATACCGGTCATGCTCCGGATAATAGGAAGTGAACGTCACCGCAATCTGTTCCTGTTCCGCTTTCCGGTACATGCGTTCGAATTCGCTGCCTACCGTTCCGGGATAGGCCTCCCAGATGCTTTTTCCCAGCAGCTCGCTGGCTTGACGGTCAAGGATTTTTTCCGTCTGGCGGTTGATATAGGCAAACTTCCAATCGGTATTCAGGAAGAAAAAGGCGTCCGTGATGCTGTCCAGAATTGTCTGAGGATCGCCTAATTTGACCTGGTTTTCTGTAGGAACACGATTCATGCTGGTCGATGCAACAGATGTTATTCTCAAACGCAATAGTTTACTCAAAGGCTGCGCGTATTTGGCAGAAACTACAAAATTTGGAAGTGCACGATCACTATACATCCCACACCCGGCAATCTGCGCTTTTCGCCGTTTCGGTACGGTGCAGCATAACCGCCAGGTGCCGCCGGATGCGGATGCTTGTACGATCGCAGTCAGTTATCACGCGCATGGCCGACTTTGGCGGACCGCTGTCCTCTTTCCTTGCGTTTGTTGACCCGTTTCGCATAATGATCGCGTTCAAAGCGAATCCGTCGTCCCGAGTCGTCTCGTTACGGTCAAAAACCGTCGATCGCGGTGATCTTTTTCCAGTCCACCTTGTCGAGAAGAGTCAGGCTCGTTATTTCGAAAAATGTATGAGCGTCAACAAGACGTTATGTTGCGAGACAGCTTCATTTCTGCAAAAAGGAACACATTGACCACACCATCGATGAAGCGCATAGAAACATGCGACACTTTTTATATCGACCATGGTAAGGGCATCCCGGTCGTTTTTGTGCACGGTTCCCTCTCCGATTACCGCTCATGGAAACTCAGCAAAAAGTGCTTGGACAGGAAGTCCGTTTCATTGCATTGAACCTGCGTTACCACGGCCGCGAAGAATGGCCGGACAACGGGACGGCATATTCCGTCACCGATCACGCCCGGCAAGTGATCGCTTTTGTTCGTGCGTTGGATGTTGGAAAAGTGCACCTAGTTGGCCATTCTTACGGCGCCGAAGTCGCCATGTATGTAGCCCTGCAGGCTCAGGATTTGTTGCTCAGTGCTGTGTTTCATGAACCCCCTGGCGACTTTCTGGTAGAAGGACCCGACGCTTCTGCCATCCTGGAACAGAGAGCAACGCAGTTCGCTCCCGCGAAAGCCGCAGCCAGTGCCGCACGCCTGGAAGAAGCCGCGCGGCTGCTTATTACGGCGGTCATGAACCATGGGCCCGAAGTGTGGGACAAGGCATCTGCATCGAGTCGGGCGATCATTCTGGACAATGCCAGGACGCTCCCCCTGCTTTTTTCCGCGATGCCTCCCCCGCCCTTGTCTTGCGCCCAGCTCAACCACATCAAGGTCCCCGTGCTTGTCATCAATGGTGAGAAGACGCTGCCCTATTTTGAACGGGTGGGCCAGCGATTAACGGCGTGCATTAAAACTAGCACCCGCACTGTGATTGCGCATACGACACACGCGTCTCAGGATCAGGAGGTGGCTACATACAATCAGATCGTGCTGTCCTTTATAGAAGGCCAAAGGAAATAATTGCTGGCAAGCCTACGCCGAGCGCATGCGTTCGATCTGCCATGGATTGGGCCGCGGATGTCCACCCTTGCTTGTTGCTGGCTTTCATCGATGTCCGCTTCCGGCGGATTTTTCAACAGAATCGACCGGTTGCTGCCCTTCCCTATGACGCTATCGGCCACCGACACGATTCTATTAAATGCTTACTGTGCCTTTCCCTCGTGCTGATTCCGATAACGAAATAGGTCATTGTGCTCAAACTGGGAAAAAAGCAGGCACTGAATGAACAGGCACGAGAGGGGTTCATGCCTGTTCATGTCATTGAGTGGCGTTCCTATTTTTGCTGTTTGTGGTCGTGGTGGTGATGCTTCTGAATATCATCGAGCTGACCGCGTATTGCACCGGCTGGGAATTCCGAGTTATGAACGTTGACGTAGAAATTCTGTGGATTTTTCAGGATGCGTTGAACGATGCCATGCTCACCTGTTGGAAACTTGCCCGCTTCCCCTTCGGTCAGGCAATCCCCGGCCTGCCCATCCTGCGGCCAGGCGAGATTGGCGACGATCGGACCGTTGGCATTGCGGGGCGCTTCGTGAATGTGTGCTGCGCGGCCATTGCCCGGCGCCTGATCCAGTTCCGCTAGTTTCTTGATATCGACCAGCGCGTAGCACAAGGTCTTCGGATCGTCGTCGATGCCGAATACATACGCCTTGCCACGCGCATCCGGGTCGCCGACGATTGCCCTGCTATTGTCCGCTGGTACTTCTTCACGCCCGTCCAGCTCGGCCTCCAGCACCACGTTGAGATGACCAGCTGCGGCATATGGCGTCCACGCTGCCAGCGACAGCAAGCTTACTGCTGCAAATCCACGAATCGCTTTCATATTCTTTTCCTTGAGATTGAAGTCCGGTATTGGCTTCATCCAGCACTGCAATGGTTGCCGCAATGGATCACCGATGCCATGGACGAAGGCCGGTCAAGGCCAGGGTGCAAAAGTGGTGCCATCTGTTTAAGCGGATACCGTTCCTACAGCTGCAGGACTGTCTTAAACAATCAATCGACGACGATTTGTAAAATCTGGAAAACTTTGTAATAACGGGATTTCCCCTGTTTCATTGCAACCTTTGAACCCGACATGGATGCGCGGCATTACGAGGTGCGACGCGGATGAAAGTATCTTCTCGTTCAATGTGACAACCACTTTGGCATTGGTTTTGACCTATACAACTTTGCTGACTTATTGAGATTGCTTAACATTCGATGAAGCAGTCGTTGAATTAGAAACCGCCTTTACTCTCTGCTACAAGACGACTCCATTTTGGAGTTCGCTTCTCACAGGAGATGAACATGCGGACCCGGGTATCCAGTTATGTTGTACACGCCACACTTGTGGCCGGCGCGTTGGCCAGCGCTTTCACGATAACCGCCAATGCATCAAGCCATCGTGAAGGACCATTCATCGCCGGCGTTCCCAAAGCCGACGGTACCGACCTTTACATGTTCCGCAGCTATGAAAACGGCCGGCACGACTATGTCACCATCATGGCCAACTACGTGCCATTCCAGGATCCGCAAGGCGGTCCAAACTTCTATCCGTTCGACGAAAACGGACTGTATGAAATCCATATCGACAACAATGGTGATGCGAGGGAAGACATCACCTTTCAGCTTCGCTTCAAGAACACATCAAAGCGCACTACCCTCAAGATTGGCGACAAGGATGTGCCGATCCCAATCATCAATTCCGGCCCGATCACCGGCGTGAATCCGGCAACGTTGAACCGCCGCGATACTTATACCGTTGACATGGTCCGCGGCGATCGACGCAATGGAGAAAGAATGCCGCTCAGGAACGTCAACGGCGGTGCAGCGGAATTCGACAAGCCGGTCGCCAATATCGGCGACAAAACTTTTGGCGGCGCGTCCGGCTACGACACGTATGCAAACCAGCACATCTATGATGTTGCCATTCCGGGTTGCGGCAACGGCAAAATTTTTGTCGGCCAGCGCAAGGAGCCGTTTTACATCGCCGTCGGCAAGATTTTTGATCTGTTCAACTTGAATCCGCTCGGTGCGGAAGTCAATGGCAACAAGAACGATCTGGAGTTCAAGAACGTCAATTCGATCGCGATGGAAGTGCCGATCTCGTGCCTCAAGGGCGACGATCCGGTGATCGGCGCCTATACGACAGCCAGCCTGCGTCAAGGTCGGGTCATCAATCCAACGCCGGAATCAGGCATCAATACTGCAACGAAAGAAGGGGGTCCCTGGGTACAGGTATCGCGTCTTGGCATGCCACTCGTCAATGAGGTCGTGATTGGTGTCGATGACAAGGATCGCTTCAATGCATCCAAGCCAACCAACGATACGCAATTCATCAATTACGTCACCAATCCGACCCTTCCTGCATTGGTCGAAACGCTCTTTCCCAGCGCCAAAGCGCCGACGAACTTGCCACGAACGGACCTTGTGACGGTCTTCCTGAAAGGCATCGAAGGATTGAATCAGCCGAAGAATGTCGTGCCGTCCGACATGCTTCGGCTGAATACGGCCATTGCGCCAACTGCACCGGATGCGCAAAGCACACTCGGCGTAGCAGCGGGCGACAATGCGGGATTTCCGAACGGACGCCGCCCGGCCGATGATGTGGTCGACCTGTCATTGCGTGTGGCCATGGGTGCGCTCTGCGTATTGACCGGTGCGGAAGACAAGCTGAAAGTCGGTTGCAAACCGTCAGACGCGCCGGCCGGCGGATTAGCCCTGACGGATGGCGTGCGCAAAAACGTGAGTGATTTCAAATCCGCGTTCCCGTATTTCAATACGCCGATCTCCGGATCATTCAATCAATAAGGAGAATATCTTGCGTACCAAACGTTCTCTTTTCCTCGTGCCGACCGCCTGTGTGTTGGTGTTCGGCATCGCCGGCTGCGGTGGAAGTGGCGCTGATGCGGGCGTCAAGGTCAACACCAGCATCGATACCGCAAATGTCCAACTGTCCGACGCCTTCGTTGGCAAAGTGTTGCAACTCATCAGCACCACGACCGAGCATGACGAGCCGAATGCAATCGAATCGATTAGCGTGACCAGCCCGGACAATACCGAACCGGTACCGATCAGCTGATCGGGTGAAGTAGCAGACCCTCAGCAAGATAACCGGGGCTTGGTTTGTTGAACCAAGCCCCGATTGTTTGGAAACCTTGCCTGTTCAAAAAGGAACAGTTTGAATCTGAAAGACTTTGTAATGAAGGTAAACCGGAAGCTGCATTCACCGTATAAATAAACATCAATAATGCATTGAGCTGCCTTCGGCGCCTGTGCGATTTTCGCCGTGAATTACGGACTTACGAACGCAATATTGTTTTTAGATGAGGTGGTGTTGTGGACCCGGAAGACAAAGTGGCAAACATCCTTCTCGCGATCGTCGGCCTCGTCTCGCTTACGTATTTCTACATACTGTAGCGTTAGAGTTTGTCAAGTCCGGGGGCGCCTTTGCGTCCCAAGCGACGGTTGAGATTCCCCTAAACTGTCCCATCAAACAGTCGCGTTTTGCCTCGTCTGCACTGCGGCCGGTTGGATTGCACGGCGAATTCATGCAGCAATCCCTCTGTACCGATCAATCCTGCCGCCAATATCATTCATCAATGGCGTTTCCCTTTCCGTAGTCGCAGCCAGTTTTGTTACCGCGCTGGTCGGCTTTACCAGTTCAGTCGTCTTCGTATTTCACGCCGCCCAAGCGCTCGGCTTGGGAGTGGGCCTGACCTGCATCCTGCTGTCGCTGCGGTACCGCATGCCGGTGGTCACTGCATGGTCGACTCCCGGTTACGTTTGCGCTCTATTTGCTGCCGCAACATCGGGCACAGCACTTATTAACAAACCAATCATCCAATCGGAATGGAGTTTAAAATTTCATTAAAGAAAGATCGCCATGGTAAGGACAGAAAGAAAGCTATCAATTACCTTCAAGCGGTTTTTCGACTCTGAGAAGGCCGGCGGTATCTTACTTATTGTCTTCACCGTAATTTCCTTGTCGCTGGCAAATTCACCTATGGGCGAGCCTTACCAGCACATGTGGCATGTGTATATCGCAGGCCTGAGCCTCGAGCACTGGATTAACGATGCCTTGATGGCCATTTTCTTTCTGCTCATTGGCTTGGAACTGGAGCGCGAGCTGTATAACGGCGAGTTATCGAACTTCAAGAATGCGCTTTTGCCGATCTTTGCCGCTGTCGGAGGAATCGGTGCACCCGCGCTAATCCATTTCGGCTTCAATTCGGGTACTTCCACCCAAGCCGGCATTGGCATACCAATGGCCACCGATATTGCGTTCGCGCTTGGCGTGCTTGCCCTATTGGGCAGCCGCGTACCGGCGTCGCTCAAGATCTTTCTGACTGCCTTAGCCGTCATGGATGACCTAGGTGCCATTATCGTGATCGCCCTGTTTTATACGGCCGAGTTGTCGGCACTTTACCTGTTCGGCGCATTCGCGGTATTCGGCCTGCTTCTTGCGATAAATCGATTCCTGCGAATAATGACATTAACGCCGTATCTGCTCGGCGGCGCCTTGATGTGGTTCCTGATGCTCAAATCAGGCGTACATGCGACGGTTGCCGGTGTACTGCTGGCCTTTACCATTCCATTCTCAGCTAGGCAGGACGATGAAGAGTCGCCATCGCATCGCCTGGAGCATTTTCTTCACAAGCCCGTTGCTTTCGTAATCCTCCCAATCTTCGCTTTGGCGAATACCGCCATCGTCATCGGCGGGGATTGGGCGCAGGAACTTCTTTCGGAAAACAGTTTGGGTATCATCGCAGGTCTTGTAGTCGGCAAGCCCCTTGGCATTACCCTCATGTGTGTCATCGCAGTTGCTTTGGGTATTTGCCGGCTTCCATTGGATTTGAGATGGCCGCATGTTTTCGGCGCTGGGTTGTTGGGCGGAATCGGCTTCACCATGTCGATATTCATCACCAACCTCGCCTTTACCGGCGAGCCAGCCGTGATCAATGCGTCGAAAATGGCCATCCTTCTGGCTTCACTTGCTGCAGGGATCGCAGGCTTTGTGTGGCTTAAAATCTTCGGCAAGCCGGTCACAACCGACATGGATATGGATACCATGGATTTTGATGATGGTGCTACGACCGCCGAGCCAGGTCATCACATCAAACACTGAGCCAGCAGCACAAAATATTCACGTTCTCGCCGGACTATGACATCAACCGGCTCATGCTTGACTACTTGAGCAGTCATAGCGAGTAAGGCGCCTCCACCCACGCTTTTGAAGTCAGTTACTCTAAATAATTGTTGCTTGAGCATCCTATCCACCGCAGGACAGCCTGAGCATACCATTGCTACTCATTCTCATAGCGTAGGCATGCATGAAGATATCAAAGAACTTGGCATTGAGCACCGGCCTGATAGGCTTTGGCATGGTGGCATTGCTTGATGTACTAACATTATCGCAAGTAAGTTTTCTCCTGCTTCACCTTGTTCCAATTCTGTTCGTTACTTGGTATGCGGGAGCCGCCTGGGGAGTATTTCTGGCAGTATCCATGTCATTGGTTCAGGTTTTTTTAAGCATTCACACTGATCATTCAGCTTCCTTTTCCTTTTACTGGTATCTGGATCTCGCAAGCGATCTCGGGGCAGCGCTTTTGCTCGTATGGATGCAAAGTCGGTTGAAAAAGGGGTACGATCATGCCGATCGACTTGCCAGGCATGACACGCTTACGAAATGTTTGAATCGAACTGGTTTTTATGATGCACTCCAATCCGAAATCGATCGTGCAAAACGCTACGGGAAGCGATTTTCACTCGTATATTTTGACTGTGACAATTTCAAGCGCGTCAATGATACGCTTGGCCATCACGTCGGGGATGCACTCCTGGTACAGGTGGGTTCGACGCTGCATGATCATGTCAGGAGTATGGATTCTGTCGCTCGGCTAGGTGGTGATGAATTCGCCATTTTACTGAGCGAAGCAGATCAAATCGCCGCCAGGCAAGCGATTGCGCATTTGCGAAATGAGCTCAATTCAGCGATGGAGGCCACCAACTGGCCTGTCACCTTTAGCATAGGTGTAGCCACTTTCTCTACCGCTCCTAATGCAATCGATGAAGCGCTGAAAATGGCCGATGGGCTTATGTATGAAGTAAAAAAGGATGGAAAGAACAGTATCGTCTTCCGCTCCTTTTAATTGTGATCGGCGTTCGAGATTGAGCGGTCATTGAGGCTCCTACAGCACGTGGTTATTTAATTGGAGCGGCTCGCCCTTTGGGCGAGCTTCTATCCTTTGTTGCGTTGCTTCCAGATCCTCAGCGGGCATTGTTGAATATATACCAGCCGCCGGCTCGGCGGCCCAACAACGGATCCACAGGCTTCCGGCGTCTGGTCCATCCGAAGTTGCCTCTCTCTAAACACCTACCTATGTTCGCATCGGACGACACGGCATGCTGTGCACTGTACGCATTGCTCAGTTGGGGAACAGCCGCTGTATTTGGCGCTCTGGTCTTGCCAACGTCGCGCTCTGAGCCGGCAGCGAGCCTCCCTTCGCAAGTCACCCTGGTAGGTTGTCGCTGATCAAAGCCTGCCCTCTGCAAGCAATTCACGAGTGCGTTTCAGCGTTGACAGCAGCGCTGCTTTATAGCCTTGGTCGCTGTCTAATTGCGCCTGCTCGGCCTTTTCCTCGGGCCCGTTCGGTGATGTGCCGCGCAGGCCCAGGTAGCAATAGAAGCGCAGCTGCAGCGCACCGGCTTCATCCGTGAACAGCTCGTTGATGATCGCTCCCTCGCGCGGGCCGGTTGCCTGAAAGAAGGTCACCTTGCTGCCGGGCTCGAAGGTGATGATTTCGCGCAGGTCCTGACCGGCGATCGTCACCTCCCGCACGATGTGCGTTGTGCTTTCCTCGACGACGTTGCAGCGGGTGCAAAGGGCGGGAGGCAAGAACAGGCGGGCGTCACGCGCCTTGCGCTCCAGCCCGGCCCATGCCTGGGCTCGGGTCAAGCTGGTTTCGCCTTCCGGGTTCACCGGGACGGTGGCGGTCGAATAGATCATCCTGCATCTCCTTGTGGTTGCGGATGGATTGCCTGGCCATCAGGCCGCAGGGGCAATTTCGGTTGCGAAGGCGCGATAGGAGTGCAGCGGGCGGCCAAGAATTTTGGTCAGACGCTCGACATCGCCCCCTTCCGGGATCATGCCGTCGCTGACGTAACGTTCAGCCATCAGGCGCATTTCATAAGCCATCCACTTCGGCAAGAAGGTCGCCAGGTTCTGCTCGAACCCGGTGGCATCGTCGCCGCCATAGACCACAGGGCGCTTCAGGATATCCGACCAGATGGCGGCCACATCCGAATCCGTCAGGGTATCGGGGCCGACCAGATTGATGATGTCGATCGGCAGCTTGCCTGGCGCCCCGTGGCGACGGATCAGCTCGATCGCTGCGACCTCGGCAATATCGCGGGCATCCACCATGGCGACGCCCTTGCTGCCGATTGGCATTGGGTAGACGCCAAAGTTGACGATGACGTCCTTGATCATGTGCTCGTTGTCGATAAAGTAGGCGGGACGCAGGATGGTGGCGCCGAAGCCCATCTGTTCGATCATCCGCTCGGCGCCCAGCTTCACCGCGAAGTGCGGCACGTTGACGAAGCGATCGCTGTGGATCACCGACAGGTAGACGACCCGCTCGACGCCTGACTCGCGGGCAATGTTCAGGGTGATGAGTGCCTGGGTGAATTCGTCTGCTGCGACCGCATTGAGCAGAAACAGCGTGCGCACGCCGGCAAATGCGGTGCGCAGCGAGTCAATATCGAGCAGGTCGCCCTGCACCACCTCCACGCCGGCTGGAAAGCGGGCCTTTTCGGGATTGCGCACGAGCGCGCGCACGGCGGCACCGCGGTTGACGAGTTGCTGGACGACTTGGCTGCCGATACGGCCTGTTGCGCCTGTTACGAGAATGGTCATGATGTTTTCCTGGGATGGGGTGAAAAGGAGCTTGTATATTAAGGATTCCATTGGTGATACGATAGACGGTAAAATGGGACAGGTCGTCTCACTGGCGGAACACATGGACTTACTCGCTGTTGCAGATTTCACTCTTGTTGCCCGGCATGGAGGCTTCGGGAGTGCTGCACGCGCGACCGGGCGCCCCAAAGCCACCCTGTCGCGCCGGGTTGCCGAGCTTGAAAGCAGCCTCGACGTGCGTCTCTTCGAACGCGGCGCGCGTGTACTCAAGCTCACACAGGAAGGACGGGCTCTTTTTGAACGGACAGGGGCATTGCTTGCCGAGCTGGACGAAGCGGCAGCCGCGATTGCCTCGGGCGGGAACCGGCCGCGAGGCAGGTTGCGCATCAGCGCGCCGCTGTTGTTTTCGCAGACGGCGATGGGCAAGCTGGCCGCCGGATTCGCCCTCCAATATCCGGAGGTCCGGCTCGAAGTCACGACGGAAGACCGACCCGTCGACATGGTGGAAGAAGGTTATGACCTGGTAATCCGGGTGAATCCGGCTCCGGATGAAAGCCTGATCGGCCGTATTTTTTTGCACGATCGGCTGGTGGTTGTGGCGAGCCCCGGCCTACGCCTGCCGACAGACGATTCAGCCGTTCCCGCGGTCGTGCGCGGGGCGGGCGGCCCGGCCACATCCTGGCATGTCAGGTCGCAACAGACCGGGAGGTCGAGCATTGCCATTGATCCGGTTCTCCATCTGTCATCGCTCATCATGGTGCGCGACGCGGTGCGCGCCGGCGTCGGCGCGGCACGACTTCCGGTGTCGATCGTAAGTACAGACCTCGAGGCAGGCACATTGGTCCATTGGGGTGATGTAGAAGGATCGGACATCGCCCTGTGGACGCTCTATCCATCGCGGCGGCTGCTCAGTGCCCGGGTGTCGGCCTTCCTCGCGTTTTTAAAGGACGCTTTTCCAAAAGGCACGCCAGACGAGCTGGCGGCCTATATGGTCGGCTGATCAAATGCACACCAAGCTGGCTGCCTGGCAGGCACCGAAAGCCGCCCGTTTCATCGATTCCTGCACCTCCAACATGCGAACCTAACCGCGCCCGCGAGCCGGCGTACAACATGGGACTACAGCAGATGCGCCGTTATCGACGTGATGCCTAAACTCACCGGACCTGCAAGCAAACCGGTTACCGCACGTATTCCCATCCGGGGGTAAGCAGCATGCAATAAGCGATTGGCCTTACGCCGCTGGAAGGATTTTTCTGTTTGCCGCCCCAGGCAACGTACGCAAGGTTTTGCCCGCAATGGTGGTGTACGTCTTCGACTTGATCGAGCTGACGTATCGGTACTCCGCGCGTGTCTCGGCTGGTGTGGCCGTGATGACCATGAAGCCGCGCGACTGGGTTTCCGCATACACCAGCGGCCCGACAATCTGCTCCAGGCCGGCAGCGACAGCGGCAGGATTTTCATTCGGGAACACCTCTTCAAATCCTGGCGAGGTGACCGACGATACGCCAAACTCGACGCCAACGGCCTGAGCGTTCATGTCCGCCAGATCGCTGGCCCAAGCATTGTGCGTATCGCCGGCCAGCACAACAAGATTCTTGTCGAGCGCCCTGGCCATGCCCAGCACGGTTTCCCGCGCAGCCTGGTAGCCGTCCCATGCATCGAGGTTGTAGGGAATCGCCGGCTGCGCCAGGATTTGCTGCTCTGCTGCAGTCAGGGTCGCGGTCGCGAGCTGTGCCTTTGCCACCAGAGCGGTGTAGTTGGTGAAGCTGATGGTTTGCAGCACCAGCGGCGCCGGAATGTTCATGCGTGCCATGAGGACCTGTTGCCCCAGAATCTGCCAGGTTGCAGTAGATTTGCTCATCTGGCCCTGCAGCCAATTCGTCTGTTCTGTCCCGAGAAGCTGACGCCCGGGGTTGCCCACGTCCGCGGTGAAGGCAGCGGCATTGAAGGTGCCGCCCGCACCGATGTAGCTTCTGTAGTCGAGCTGCCTGTCGCGGCCGATCAGGCGGGTATCGAGCATATGCAGCGACACCAGGTTGCCGAAATCGAAGGACCGGTAGATGCGGTCCGGCCGGCCAGGGTCCGGCGTGCGAATCGGCATCCATTCGTGATAAGCCTGCACTGCCATCTGCCGGCGTGCAGCGAACAAACCCTCAATCGCGGGGTCGTGGTTTTCCGCACCGTCACGCCATGCGTCATTGGCCAGCTCATGGTCATCCCATACCGTAATGAATGGCAACTTCGCATGCACCGCCTGCAGGTCTGGGTCGCTGCGATATTGCGCATAGCGGCGGCGGTAATCCGACAGCGTGACGATTTCATTGGCCGGCTCGGAGAGCCGGTTCAGGGCAGCAGAATCCCTCGACGCATAGCCATCCCTTGCATATTCGTAGATGTAGTCACCGAGGTGAATGGCGGCGTCAAGGTCGTTCAGTTTAGCGGCTTCCGCATAGACATTGAAGTAGCCGGTCGGATAGTTCGAGCAACTGAATACCGCGAGCTTGACTTGCTGCACGCTGCCAACCGCAAGTGTCCTGGTACGACCGGCCGGCGAGATCGTATCGCCGCGGCGAAAACGATAATGATAGGCGGTGCCGGGTTTCAAGCCGGCGGCATCGACCTTGATGGTGAAGTCGCGTGCCGGTCCGGTCTTTACGGTGCCGGACTGAGCAATGTTTCTGAACTCGCTATCCTCGGCCATTTCCCACGCAATGTCGACATCCTCATTTGTTTGGGCGGTGACGCGTGTCCACAGGATGACGCGATCGGACAGCGGATCGCCACTGGCGACACCGTGCGCAAAGCGCACCTCGATGTCATCGTCGCCGCTGCCGCAGCCCGCCAGGCCAAGACTGCCTGACACGGCGACCGTGCCGACTGAAAGACTGCGCAGAAACTTGCGGCGGGACTGTGATTGCGTCATTTTTGAGCTTGCCTCGAAGTAAATAGTCGCTGCAGCTTAAAGCAATGACATGACTGCTCGATGACAGGGCGCCCGATGACGCAGTCAAGCAGTGCACGGCGACTTCATGCGGGCGCACCGCTTGACTGCGTTTAAATGCGTGCGGGCAGTCAGGCGCCGAATGCACCGTCGATCGTGTGCATTGCCCCGGTCACAAAGCCCGCTTCCGGCCCTGCCAGCCAGGCTACCATTGCGGCGACTTCTTCAGGGCGACCGTGGCGCTTGATCGCCATGAAGCTGTGCATCAGCTCCTTCATTGGGCCGTCGGCCGGATTGGCGTCCGTGTCGATCGGTCCTGGCTGCACGATATTGATCGTGATACCGCGTGGACCGAAATCGCGTGCCAGCCCGCGCGCCAGGCCTTGCAATGCAGATTTGCTCAAGGCATAGGATGCCATGCCGGGAATGGGCATGCGGTCGCCGTTGACGGATCCGATCACAATGATCCGACCGCCGGCGGGCATTTGCCGCGCCGCTTCCACCGAAGCGTGGTACGGCGCATGGACATTGATACGCAACAGGCGATCGACCGCATCCGGGTCCTGCTCCAGCGCATCGCCGAAGATGGCAATGCCGGAATTGACCACCAGCACGTCCAGTGGGCCGCTATCGCGGACCCGGGCGATGACCGCATCCCGGTCGGCGCTGTCGGTCGAGAAAGCCGTGCTCCCCGTTTCCGTGGCGACGCGCTGGGCCGCTTCCGGCGAGCCCGAGTAAGTAAATGCCACTTTCGCGCCGTCGGCCGCAAAACGCCGTACGACCGCCGCACCGATTCCCCGGCTACCGCCCAGTACCAGCACCGATTTGTTCGTGAAGTCCGTCATGACCACTCCTTTTTGATTAATGTAGTGCATGCTACAATAATCCCCATACCCGCTGTCAAGGTTTTTTGTAATCATGCCTACAAAATTAATTTCTCGGCGTGGCCGTCCGCGCCAGTTCAACCCGGATGATGAAGCGCTCGCCACCGCCCAGCGCCTGTTCCATGAGAAAGGCTATGACGCGGTGAATGTTGCGGACCTGACGAAAGCGCTGGGTATCAACCCGCCCAGCTTCTACGCTGCCTTTGGCAGCAAGGCCGCACTGTACGCACGGATCCTCGATCGTTATGCAGTCACCGGTGCAATTCCTTTGAAGCAAATTCTGGGGGTGGACCGGCCGTTGGCCCAATCGCTTGCAGAGGTGCTGGTGGAGGCGGCACGCGGCTACGCCGCCGATGCCACCGCCACCGGTTGCATGGTGCTGGAGGGAACGCGCTGTAACGACCCGGAAGCGCGTGACGCCGCCCGCGGCTTCCATATTGCTGCGCAAGACATCATTCGGCAGGCTATTGCCGAGCGCTATCCGCAACAGGCAGACCGTCTGGCTGATTTTGTGTGCACCACGATGGCCGGGCTCTCGGCCAGCGCTCGCCATGGACAAGGCCTGGATCGCTTGCTGGCTACTGCGCGCTTGGCCGGCAAGGCACTCGTCGACGTTCTGCCTGACTGAACCCGTTCGACCGGAGATAGGCCGCAAAGTGGGTGGCCATTGTTCGACCCGGCGAGCAACGCGATGAGGAATGGTTTCGAAGCGCGACTGGTTCAGCTGCATGCGCATGCGGTGACGCAGCGAGTCGGTGGACGGCAGTTTCGTGTAGACCGCGAAGTTGAATTGGGCAGGGACGTTGCGGTCACAGGTCTTTCTGCCATGCGAGCCCATGCATTTGTCAGCACTCTGCACATCAGAAATAGCTTGTAATCGGGCCGTACTCCAATCCATGTGCCATACCGGAATCACGCCATCGTCGCCAGCTTCCGAATAATCGCTTTTTAAATACTATGCAGAAGCCAGAAGCGCAAATGCTTTTTATCCTCGGCGCACTTGACCCGGAAATGCGCGAAATAGAACGCGTGCTGAATCTGCATCGCTATCCAGTGGCATGGGCTGCAGTCGGCGGGCAAAAATGCACGTCGGCGACAGCCTATGATGCCAATTCAGCAATGCAACTAGAGGGTGGCAAACGCCAGGCTCAGCGCATCCTGCCACGCCAGCCTGTCACGTTTGTCGAATGTGCGGTCAGGCAGATTACCCCATCCCTGCGCATTGACCACCACAATCCGGGCGATGCGGGATTCGATTGTGGTCCGCACGACTATCTTCGTGGTTCGTCTCTTGGGCAGGTGCTGTCGTTGCTGGAACGCGCACCTGACCCGACACAGCGGCTGCTGGCTGCGGCCGATCACTGCCTGACGGCAGCCTATCAAGGCGCATGTCCCGGCGTGGATCCGGACGAATTACTTTTCATGCGGGCATCCTGGCAAGCGAAGATGCGCTATCGATCGTTCGGGCTGGTCATGTCGTCCATTCTCGAAGCAGCCAGATTGGTTGGGGAGCGGAACAATCCGAATAAGGGTGCGGCGTTGTTCCTGGATCCCACGCTGATGGTGCCAGACCTGCCTGAGGGAGCCGCGCGTGCAGACATGCCGGTGCGCTACCGCAGCCTGGAATTGAATGGCCTCGTCAAGGATATGATCAAGGGCGCCTCCCCGGATGCCATTTCGTCGTTCATGAAGGAACATCACCTGCTCGGCCGGCAGGTCTATGGCAATCCCTATCGAGGATACGCAGGCACCTACTTGGATTGCGCGCGATTAGAAGGTCCCACGCAACCGGCAAAATGGCGGTGCTGGTCCACTGAGAGATTAACCCAGCTCCAGCAAGCCGCAGAGGCTGGAGCCAGACACATAGTCATCAAGACTAAGCTTGGTCTTCGATGAGCCCCAACGGCAATTCCTCCAATAGTACAGGTGGCATTTCCCATTCACTTTCAAGTCCCGGCGCAAGCATGTCGAACTGCTCGTCGTCCTGACCATATAAATCGATAAACATAACGACCTCCAAACGTAAACGTAGTGTGGAAATCCTATGTCAATATGCTGCATTGCACCACCTTAACTTAGCCTTATTCCCTAAGGGTTTAAGCAAACGCAAGACAGCTTTATTTTGCATTTGCACATAACAACTATTCATCTACCTTAAGGAAAGTTCTACGGACTTTTTATGATGTATGGCAAATTTTTGCATGGGACCTGCTCTGGAAAGTCAAGCAATGCATTCGACTGTCGCCGAGCTAAGCATCACATTTGTCCTCAGCGGACGCGCCGATGGGTACAAACTCCAGAATCAGGAATCAAACGACGACTTTCATCAAATACGGTCATCCACTGGCCGTCGATGGCTTTATTCTTGAAAACAAGAACGCCGTCGTACCGGCCATCAACGCCCAGAAGGCGGAACCCACGCTAACAAATGTCACACCCGATGCCGTTACCAAAAATGTAATCAGCGCAGCTTCCCGGTGTTCAATCTTCTCCACTGACATGGCCAGGCTGTTGCCGATTGTGCCTAGCAAGGCAATGCCCGCAATGCTTGCAATGAGCGCTTTGGGTAAAGCAGCAAATGCGGCAACCACCGTCGCACCAAAGAGCCCGACCACGATGTAGAACACACCCGCTGCAACGGGCGCCACATACCCTCTGGATCGATCTTCGTGCGCCTGCCTGCCCATGCCGATCGCCGCTGTGACGACTGCCAGGTTCAGTGGTTGAATCCAAGACCCTAAGCAGGCCTTGGTAATTCCGCATAGCAGACGATCAACGTGTGGCAGCCCTGAAAACGCCTGTACTGTGGGAATGGTCGCTCGTCGAACAAGATACCCGCAGCGGTTGGGCGCCACCCGATTAACAAGTGAACGTATTTGCTACGCCAAGCGCACGCTGGAGCGCCTCTAAATGGAACGGCTTCGGTAAAACACTAAATGGATGCTCAAATTTACCGAGCGGTACTGCACCATACCCTGATGAGAAGATGATCTTGAGGCGAAGGCCGCTGGTAATTGCATGGCGTGCCAGATCGATTCCGGACATGCCAGGCAATGTGATGTCGGTAAGAAGAACGTCATAGGTAGCCGTCTCGAGCATGCCAGCGGCTTCTTCCGCACTGGATGCGACGCTTATCTGATGACCGAGGATCTCCAGCAATTCATGCAGCATCATCCGCGCATCGGCATCGTCCTCAACAACAAGTATACGTAAGGGCAGGTTCGCATTTGCACCAGCAATTGCATCCCTATTGACGGTTTCGGGACTTGCGACAGCCACGGCGGGCGTTTTACGTGCGAACATCTGTCGCACTTTTCTTGCCAGTTCTTCACGACGATATGGCTTGCTGATGAGTTCAACGCCGGCGTCTAAGCGGCCACCATGCACAATGGCATTTTGCGTATAGCCCGAGGTGAACAGAACTTCGATGTTTGGAAAGAGGTGCTTGGCTTGTCTTGCAAGGTCGACGCTGCGCACTGGGCCGGGCATGACCACGTCGGTAAACAGCAAGTCGACCGGGATGCCGCTTTGGAGAATGTTCAAGGCACTCTGGCCGTCATTTGCTTTGAGCACACGGTAACCCAGGCCGGACAACATGTCGACCACCGTCGCCTGCACAATGGCATCGTCCTCAACAACCAGAACGGTTTCCACACCGCCAACAAGCGGTTCGCTGCGCATGTTATTAATTTCTACTTCCGGCTGCGTCGAACGCGGCAGGTACAACTTGATCGTGGTGCCGATTCCTACCTCGCTATAGATTCGGATGTGGCCCTGACTTTGTTTGACAAAGCCATATGCCATACTCAAGCCGAGTCCTGTTCCTTCGCCTTCACGCTTGGTCGTAAAGAAGGGCTCGAACGCGCGCGCCATGATTTCGGGCGGCATGCCTGAACCGGTATCGGAAATAGCCAGCATCACATACTGGCCCGGTGAAACATCCGGCTCGGACGCGACATAATCATCATCGAGCATGGCGTTACCCAGTTCCAGCGTCAGCTTGCCCTCGCCTTTCATGGCATCGCGGGCATTGATGGCTAGATTGAGTATGACGTTTTCCAGCTGGTGCGGATCGACCAAGGTCGTCCAAAGTCCTCCCGCGACGACGGTCTCTACCTGCACCGATTCACCCAGCGCCCGACGAAGCAAATCATCCATGCCCCGCAGGATGCGGCTGAGATTGGCGGCAACCGGCTGCAAGGGCTGACGACGCGCGAAGGCCAGCAACTGTGAGGAAAGCTTGGCACCCCGGTCGGCCGCGAATGCTGCGGTTTCGAGCCGCCGTTGCGTTTCCGGATTGCCCGCCAAGCTCATTTTCAGTAACTGGAGATTGCCGGTTATCACCTGCAACACATTGTTGAAGTCGTGCGCCACACCACCGGTGAGCTGGCCGACCGCTTCCAGTTTCTGTGACTGGCGCAGCTGCGCATGGGCCTTTTCCAATTCGGTCGTGCGCTCGACAATGCGTTCTTCCAGCGTATTGTTCAGCAGTCGCAGGGCTTCTTCCGCAGCTTGACGCTCTGTCATCTCATGTTGTAGCGCCTTATTGGAAGCTTCAAGGGCTTGTGAGCGGTTTCCGACCTCGGCAAGCATGCTGTTGAAGGCATCGACCAGGACGCCGATTTCGTCGTCTGTCGTCTTGCGCACGCGTTTGGAGAAGTCGCGCCTGGCGATCACTTGGTTGACTGCATCAGTGACTGCCAGGATGGGTTTGGTAATCGCCATTTGCAACCATGCGGATACCAGTAGCGCAACGAACAGACTGCCTGCCATCACGGCGAGCAATACCTTCACGTAGCGCTTGATCTGCGTGTTCAAAGGGTATTCCGCGCCAATGTACACAGCGCCGGCTGCTTCGCCATTGCGTTCAATGTGCTTGAAGACTTCGAGCTTATTGTTGTCAATGACATGTCCGCTGCCGACAGGCATTTTCGGGAGTTGCACATCACTGGCAGAGCCCCTTGTATATGACGCGAACAAGGTGCCATCTGGCTGGTACACCGCGGCGGCATAGATCCTGGTACGGGACTTGAGCTGGTCAAGACTTTCCTTCGCTGCTTTGGGATCGTTGAATTCCAGAGCCGGAAGACTGACTTGCGCCAGAATGTCGGTTTGCGCGGTCAGATCACCGACCCACGTTGTCTGATAGTTTCGAATGTCGAGCACCAGCATGGCCGCGGCAGCAACGAAAAGCGCCGCGCACGTGGTGACCAATACGGCCAGCATGTATTTCCGGGAAATTGATTGCTTTACCGCATTCTTGATCATTTCTGGCTTCCCCTAGTCACGGACAATGCAAGTGCCAGCAATCTGGCACTTAATTTAAGTTCCGCCTTTTCAGCGGGCTCCAGTGACACTTCGAAGCGTACGCGGTCGTCAGCAATGCGAAAATTGATCATACTGCCTTGCGTGAGCGCGCCATCCGTTTCAGTTACGATCAGCATCGGCTTCCCATTAGCCTGTTTGGCCAGTTGAGATAAGCGCGCGCGCTCGGATCGTCCGATGAACAACACATGAATACCACTTGGTACGTCGCCTTCCTGCAGCTTTTTTACATTGACTGGGCGATTATTGATCAAGCGTCCCGCTGAAATGCGGCTCAGTTCGTCAACGATATTGTTATCGCCGAGCACCCCGATGACATAAGGTGTGTCAGGTTTTGTGAACGCAGAGGCGGGCCATTCAACATAATTCGGAAATCGGTACAAATAGGCTGCCTTCACGCGTTCTTCGCTTGCATCGCTGCCAATTCCGGTGCTCCCAATCTGAGCCATCGCGGCAGCGGCAACGACACAAGAACCGATGGCGAACACCAGCGCGTGCAGAATGTGCCACGCGCCAGTGATCATCGCCCGGTACGACGATCGCCACGCCGAAGCGAGAGAATGGTGCTGCCTATGTGTCATGATAAGGACTGTGGCCCGTCAGCCTTGACTTACTGCTTCCAAAGCAACTTGATGAAGAATGCGCGGCCATATTCACTGCGCCCGGGCGCTGCTCCATACTCAGCATGCGAACGATCGAACAGGTTTTGGCCTGTAACTGACAATTCAAGATCGCGACGGATTTTCCACCCATATCGCATATCGACGGCGGTGTACGCTGGTACCGCAGGTGTGGCCAGACCGCCAACGTGACGCAGCGTCATATCGAATTCCTGTCCCTGAACGATGTCGTACGATGATCTCAGCATCCAGTAGTGCGTTGGATCGCTCGTCGCCAAACCTGTGGTGCCTGTAGCGTCCCTGCTGCCGGGCAGGAGCGTCGTATTCACTTTTTGAGCAACAAGGCCGGCAGCCAGCCGCCAATTCGTTCTGGCCTGCCATGTACCCCACATTTCGATTCCGCGCGCCCGCCCTTTCGCCATATTCATGAAGACTGACCCGAAGCCGTTCGGATTCGGTTCCAGCGTGCGAAGCTTGTCGTATTGACTGAAAAACGCCGTGGCCGAATAAGTGATGGTTGTACTAGGTTGTACCCGGTATCCCACTTCCAGCACGTTGGCGATTTCGGATTCGAACTCCGGTCCGCCTGCAACCGCAAAGCGCGGGACGCCGTTCACAATGGTCGGAGTCGGTGGACTGAAAAAGTCGCGGTCAATCCGCGACGGCGCGCGCACCGAGCGCGATGCGGAAGTCCATAACAGGTTATTGGCGGCAGGCTTCCAGGAAAGGCGAAGCGTCGGGAGAGTTTCGACGCCGGTATAGTTGTTGTTTTCGATTTTCAAGCCCGCGGTCAACCGCAGGTCGTCACGCAAGGCAATTTCATCTTGAATAAAGATGTTGCCCCAGTACATGTTTAACGAAGCAGGAAGGAAGGCGAATGACCTGTCGTTCACGATACGGTCCAGCGCGAGACGGTATCCTGCGCCCCAGACGACATTGTGCGACTCGCCAAACGTGCGCGCCTGCTGAAGCTGTATGTCCAGGGTATGCAGATGCTCGATAAATGCGTTCGGCTGGTTTCGTTCCGTGTAATCCCAATACGTTTGCAGGGTTACGTTGGAACCGTCATCCATCTTCGCATTCACGCGTCCAAGCAGGTTGGCGCCGGCAATTCGGATGTCTCGTGTTCCCTGTTGATGCAGATAACCGTCATACGTGTCTCCCTGCACCGTAAAATTTTGCGACGAATTTCCCCAATCACTGCGAAAGCCCGCTTGCTTGCGCCGCCAGCCGGTGAGATTGGTTGTTCCGTTGGCGCGTTGCGTATCGTCGTTATCCGCGTATTTTCCGTAGACGCGGTAATGGCCACCGTTCGCAAGAACGCCCCCGTACCGAACGGCGCCATTCTTTTCGTTTTGGCTGCGGCCAGCACCGGCAAGCCCACCTTGCGTTTCCACCGCCGGCTTCGTGATTACATTAATCACACCGTTGACGGCATTGGCTCCCCATAAGGTGCCGCCGGGTCCGCTAATGACTTCGATGCGATCGACATCTTCAAGCACCACGTCCTGAGCATCCCAGTACACACCTGAAAATAGTGGCGAATACACCGTGCGGCCGTCGATTAGCACCAGCAATTTATTTTCAAACGGGCTGTTAAAACCGCGCGCTGTGATTGCGTAGTTGCGTGCATCAACCCGGGCGACCTGAAGATTGGGCGCCAGGCGCAGGGCTTCGGGCAGTGTTGTCGACCCCGAGCGACGGATGTCGTTACCAGTGATGACGAAAATGGAAGAAGGTGCATCAGCGAGCGACTCCGGCCTTTTGGACACTGAAGTGACCCGGATTGTCGCCAGTTCTTCCAGGCTTAAGTCAGCAATATCCTTTGCGCTCACCTCAACGGCATAAGCAGGACGGAACATGCATGCAATTAAACCGCTGAACAAGGCCAGACTGAGCCGTCGGCGCTTGCCTGAAAAGCCCGGGCGATGGGCGCATGCCATCACAGAAAGAGTTGTGGCCGGAAGGGACTGAAATACTGACATAGGCTCGTCCGCATTGTTGCATATTAAGCAATTAATGCTACTTGAAGTTGCATAATTGCAAGGGAGCCTGATGCTACATGAAGTGCGTTAACCGTGGCAAGTAAAAGCCCGTTTTAACACGGATTTTTGCATAGCTGTAACTTTTTGCGTACCCCGAATTATTTTAAGAAATTGTCAAATTGGGCAACAAGACCTCTTATGAGGTTTCCTGGTGACCGAAGCGTCGATTTGATGCGCTTTACACAAATGTATGGCAGAAACTCAAAATGTCGGTTAGGAGCATCAAAGCGCTGCCTGAAATAGCTGTTTATGGCCGATTCTGTTGAAAAAGTCTGGCGGCAACTTTTCTGTGCTCACGACCAAAAACTTAGTGGGCAGGTCGGTGAAACAATCGTCGCAATCCATTGGCGATTGACTTCAATGGCGCGGACAAATGAAGTGCATTTTCGAGGAAGTGCTTGGTCAATTAATCAGTTTGGGTGGCTGGCGCTCAGATTGAATGTTGCTCTCTGACTTTTTCAACAGAATCGACCCAAAGCAGTTGCTCGAAAGTGGATTCGATGGACCATAACCCTCTGACATCGCATTTAACATCAGGGATAGTTTGTAATCGGAACGCAGTCCAATCTGCTTGTCATACCTGTAAATAAGCCATCGTCGCTGGCTTCCAAACAATCTCTTTTTAAAAACTCCTGCAGAAGCCAGAAGCGCAAATGCTTTTTATCCTTGGCGCACTGGACCCGGAAATGCGCGAAATAGAACGCGTGCTGAGTATGCATGGCTATCCAGTGGCATGGGCTGCAGTAGGCGGGCAAAAGTGCACGTCGGCGACAGCCTATGATGCCGATTCAGCAATGCACATAGAGGGTGGCAAACGCCAGGCTCAGCGCATCTTGCCACGTCAGCCTGTCACGTTTGTCGAATGTGCGGTCAGGCAGATTACCCCATCCCTGCGCATTGACCACCACAATCCGGGCGATGCGGGATTCGATTGTGGTCCGCAAGACTATCTTCATGGTTCGTCTCTTAGGTAACTGCTGTCGTTCCTGAACCGTGAACCTGATCCGACACAACGGCTGCTGGCTGCGGCCGATCACTGCCTGACGGCAGCCTATCAGGGTGCATGTCCCGGCGTGGATCCGGACGAATTACTTTTCATGCGTGCATCCTGGCAAGCAAAGATGCGCTATCGATCGTTCGGGCTGGTCATGTCGTCCATCCTCGAAGCAGCCTGATTGGTTCGACAGCGGTACGATCCGAACAACGGTGCAGCATTGTTCCTGGATCCCACGCTGATGGTACCGGACCTGCCTGAGGGCGCCGCGCGTGCCGGCATGCCAGTGCGCTACCGTCGCCTGGAACCGAATGGGCTCGTCAAGGAAATGCTCAAGGGCGCCTCCCCGGATGCCATTTCGTCGTTCATGAAGGAGCATCACCTGCTTGGCCGGCGGGTTTATGGCAATCCGCGGGTTTATGGCAATCCCTATCCGGGGTATGCCGGCACCTACCTGGATTGAGCGCCATTGATGGCGTCCCCCGTGGTTGTGCCCGTTGCTGCCGCTCTTCAGTGGTCTAGCCAACCTCGCCCGAACTGAAGCTGATGCCGACGCTGCACCGTGGGCGGCTGTCATAGGCAATCTAAGAGGGTGAACGTGGCCGTAGCTGCGTCTGCAATCATTCACTGCTTACAACGACACCGACATTCTTCGATTGCACACAATCGATGCACAGCCTGCACATTTCCGTAGAAGGTACCACGCAACGGGCAACATGGCGGTGCTGGTCCACCCAGAGAGTCGCCCAGCTCCAGCAAACCGCAGAGGCTGGAGCCAGACACATAGTCATAAAGACTAAGCTTGGTCTTTGATGAGCCCCATTGGCAATTCCTCCAATAGTACGGGGGGCATTTCCCATTCACTTTCAAGTCCCGGCTCAAGCATGTCGAACTGCTCGTCGTCCTGACCAGTGAGATTTTTAAACATAACGACCTCCAAACGTAGTGTGGAAATCCTATGCCAATATGCTGCATTGCAGCACCTTAACTTATCCTTATTCCCTAAGGGTTTAAGCAAACGCAAGAATGCTTTATTTTGCATTTGCACATAACAACTATTCAGCTACCTTAAGGAAAGTTTTACCGACTTTTTATGATGCATGACAAATTTCTGCATGTGACCTGCTGTTGGAAAGTCGAGCCATGCAATCGACTGTCGCCGAGCCAAGGACTACATTTGTCCTTAGCGGACGCGCCGATGGGTTCAATCTACAAAATCAGAAATTCAGAGACGACGTTCATTAAATACGGTCATCCATCCGCGGTCGACGGCGTTTTTCTTGAAAACAAGGATGCTGCACAGTGTTCCCAGGCGGGCATCGGTTTCCATTGGACCCGGCTCACCCCAGTAACCAGCCGGTTCCTGGTCAGTGAAGGGTCGGTGCGATGGCTTGAATGTCGCGCAACCGATCGAACCTCGGACTTCCACCAAAATGGACACATCCCGGGGAAGGAGTCGATTCGTCCAGAAATTTTCCGTCCGATCAGTTGCTATTACGCTTACGAATCGCTTCTCTGACATCGTGCAGCCACGAAGGGTCGGTCATTGCTGCCAATTTCCACCTGCTGCAGTCTCAAACCGGGTTTTTTCACTTAGTTTTTTAGTGCGCCGCTGGTGTCGTACTGACTTTATTTGTTATGACCGAGCTCTTGCAAAATAGCAATGAATTGTGCTCTGATACTGGAGAGCGTTCCTCGGGCCAATACCTACGGCAGGGTGAGGGAGACATGCAATGACAATAGCAAATCAATGATCAACGGTGAAAAATCGCGTCCGACGGCGGAAGGTGGATTGCGCCGTCTGGCTGACGAAGCCGGCTCGATCGTGTGGGAAATGGATTCCTCGGGCCGTTTCCTCTATCTCGACCCACAATCGGCTCGTCTGGTCGATTTAAAATCGGTCCGTCTTGGCGACTGGCTCAAGTTCATCCATCCGGAAGATCTTCCCCGGGCCAGAGCCGCGGTAAAGCAAGCGAAGGAAAAGTGCGAAAAGTACAGCATCGAGTACCGGCTTGTCCGCAGTGATGGCACACTGCGGTGGATGCACAGTACCGCCGCGCCCCGCATCGCAAACAATGGGGAACCGCCGGGCTTCATTGGCACCATTGTCGACGTGACTATGCACCACGAAGCGAAGGAGCAGTTACTGCGCAGTGAAGCGGAACATCGGCTGATTACTGAAAACGCAGGCGACATGGTGTCTTACATCGATGCGCAAGGTAATTATGCGTATGTGTCGCCTTCGCATGAAGAGATATTCGGCTATGCGCCACATGAGTTGATCGGTCGGCCGTTATTTGAATTCCTTCATCCGGAGGACTTGGCACAACAGCAGACCAGCAAACGCTCCGGGTTGCTCAAACTGCGCGCACGCCGCAAGGACGGTAGCTGGAGCTGGATCAGTGCGAACAGGCGGGCGATACGCGATGTGAAAACGGGCGACTATTGCGGCACGGTTGCCGTTGCACGGGACATCACGCACGAGATCGAAACCGAACGTGAGCTGATCTTGCGGGAAGAGCGTTTTCGCAGCCTCACCAAGCTGTCTTCCGATTGGTATTGGGAATTGGATAGTGACGGCAGATTCACCTTTTTGTCAGACGGGATTGCGACGCGCCTTGGTTTGCATCCTGAAGAGCTTTTGGGCACCCCCATGGCCGCGACCTGGCATGACCCAACTGAAAAAAGCGTTGCGGAAATCACCGAATCTTTCGCCCAGCGAAAGCCGTTCAAAGACTTGATCATCGGGGTCTCACTGCCTGCCTACCCCGGCATCGTCCGACATGTTCGTATCTCGGGCGAACCATTTTTCCTGGACGGTATTTACAAGGGCTTTCGGGGCGCGACCCGTGATGTGACGAAGGAAGTAAAGATCTCGCTTGAACTGCGTCGTCTTGCCACCCGGGATCTGCTCACTGATCTCCCCAACCGCGGCGAGCTCAATGCAAGGCTCAATGAACGCATCAATGATCGGCGTGGAAGCACGCCGCATGGCGTGTTCTTTATTGACCTCGACCGATTCAAGGAAATCAACGACTCATACGGGCACAAGGTGGGCGATGGGCTGTTGCAGGAAATCGTACAGCGGTTACAGGCCGTCCTGCGTCCCGATGATGTGCTGGCGCGCCTGGGCGGCGATGAATTCGTCTTGATTGCCGCATGCCGCAAAGGCGTGGCCTCTGCCACCCGCATCGCCGAAAAAATGCTCGCCGCGCTGGCACAGCCCGTGCTGGTCGACCGGAACGAAATTTTTGTCCGTGCTTCCATCGGCATCAGTGTGCATCCCGATGATGGGCAAACGAGCGAAGAATTGCTCTCTGGAGCCGATACAGCACTTTACCGGGCCAAGTCGCAGGGGGGAAACCGGTATTGTTTCTTTACGGCCGAAATGCGCGTTGCCGCAATCCGGCGAATGACGCTGCAAAATGACATGCGGCATGCCATCGAGCGATGCGAGTTTGAACTGCACTATCAGCCCCGGGTACGTGCGCACAATCTCGAGATTGCGGGCATGGAAGCGCTGCTACGGTGGCGTCATCCGCAACTTGGGTGGATCCCACCCATCGAGTTCATCCCTCTTGCGGAAGAAACGGGATTCATCAATGCGTTAGGCGTCTGGGTATTGCGGCAGGCGATATGCCAAGCCAAAGCATGGATGACGGCGCACCCGAAACCGTTGCGTGTGTCGGTGAATGTATCGGCGAAACAGTTCTATGACCGCCGATTCGTGTCTATCGTGAACGACGCGCTGACGGAGCATCTTTTTCCAGCAGAAGCTCTTGAACTCGAACTCACAGAATCGGCCCTCATGGAAGACACGCAAGGCGCCGTTGCGGTGATGCACGAACTGAAGAGCATGGGCGTGCGGTTATCCATTGATGACTTCGGTACTGGCTATTCTTCGCTCGCGTATTTGCGCAAGTTTCCTGTCGACTGTCTGAAGCTGGATGCATCCTTCCTACAACTGGACGACCAACAATGCGTCAACCCCTTGATCCTTGCGAAGACGGTCATCAACCTTGCCCATGCGTTGAACCTGACGGTTGTGGCGGAAGGCGTCGAAAGCATCGAACATCTGCATTTTCTCAGTCAAACCAGTTGTGACGAAATACAAGGCTATGCGATTAGCAGACCGGTTCCGCCCGCGGCGTTCGGGCAGCTTCTCGGCAAGCCGCCGCAAAAAGAGTAGGTTGGCCAGTCGCCGTCGGCGTTAAGGCTTTTGTAAAACCACGTTGAACAATTCATCAAGGCGCCTGGCCAGTTTTCCGGCGCCTGCCCATCTCCCTTCAAGTTCTGGGCGGGTGGAAATAGAATTCAAGAATTCCTCTTATGAAATAGCGAATCCAGGTTGATGCACGATGCCTATCGGACGACCGTACGCTTTCATTCATCGCCGAATGTGTGATCGAGCTGCCTTGTGGAAATCTTATTGTCCTTGAGCCTATTCCTTGAGGCGGTTTCAAGATCGCCGCGCAGACGAAATCAATGGAGCGGCTATTGCTGGCCTGATGACTGGTCTTCGACGACATCCACCAGAATTTCACCCCTATTCACCATTTGCACCATCCTTCATAACACTGGGAGTTGGATTGAAATCCGCCGAACATAGCGCTCATGGAAAAAGTTTGTATTTCATGCCGGTATGGACTAGACTAGACTAAGTCAATGAGGAGCCGTATGCAAACTGTCAATATCCATGAGGCAAAAACGCAGTTTTCCAAACTGATCGAAGCCGTTGCGCAGGGTGAGGAAATTGTGATCGCCAAGGCGGGTAAACCTGTCGCGAAGCTGGTTCCGGTGCAGGCTTCAAAGCCGATTCGGCAACCTGGCGCGCTGAAAGGCAAAATGCGTATTGCTGCCGACTTCGATGCGCCGTTGCCCGACGATCTCCAGGCGGCGTTTGAGGGTAATTAATGCGATTGCTGCTGGACACGCATGTCTACCTCTGGTGGCTGCAAGACCACCCGAAGTTGTCAAAAGAAGGCCGTGCAAGGATCATCGATGCCTCCGAGGTGTACATCAGCAGTGCATCGATTTGGGAAGCCTCCATCAAGGTCGGCATTGGCAAGCTGGAAGTCGATACAAACCAACTCGTGACTGAAATTGCCAACAGTGGCTTTCAGGAGTTGCCGATTGCGGCGAAACACGCTGCAATGGTGATGCGGCTACCCGATATTCACCGCGATCCGTTTGACCGCATTCTGATCGCGCAGGCGTTGTGCGAACCACTGCGGCTCCTGACTGTGGATGACATCTTGAAGGGCTATTCCGAACTGGTTGACGTGATATAGCAAAAGACTGAATGCGTATTCCACTCTTGCCAGTACCTTGACGGACCAGGGCAGCCACATATCCGGGTTAATCATGATCCGGCTATCGGAAACCATCCAGTAACCTTGGCGTTCGCAGGATAGCGCACAGCCTCGGCATACCTTATTGCAAACGCAGCTAAAGCGAATGATCCAAGAATTAGCTTGCTTCCAGTTGTCATGATCCGCCTTACTTTGTAGCCGTGAACAAGCTCCACAGCCGCCTTCAAACCTTCAACTGCGTATCGACCAACCGACATGGATTGTCTATATGCATGAAAGTATGATTCGATGCTCATATGTATGAAATGATTTCTGCAGACGGGCTTCACCGTCTTTGCGCGCCAATCACGCTATCAAGTGGCTTCGCTGCCGGGCATGAATCGTTATCACTTCCGCTTCTTGTCGAGGTCAGTGGTATCGACAGTCTCAACCCAGATGCAGGATGGCTTTCATGCGCAGGTGGCGCCCAAAACGGGAACTGCATGTTTGGACAAATCATTGAAAGCCTGTGGCCTTGTAGGGCCGCCTACTCTCTCGTGCTGTAAGTCGTGCGATCCCGCGCCTCGAATTCGGGGTCCGGCTGACCGAACAGAAAGTCGCTTAACAGATGCCGTAGTGCGCAGTCCATGAAGCTGGCATCCAGGCCAGCCAATCGGCAAATCATCCAGTCCTCTCCCAGTTCCGCCGCTTCGTCCCTGGCTTGATCGATCAGCCATTGATCATAGGCAGCCTCAGTGCCAGGGTTATCCGCAATGATCCAGGGCGGCTGTGCGATAAGGCGTCCGCTTGTCGTCATCACATAACCATTCATTGGCCTGCGTACGAGGTTCGTTGCTAAGTCACTTGGGCGAGTGATCGGGTCCATATTTATCGTCAATACATCGGTCAGCGAAGCGCACATCACTGATTTGCAGACAAGGCGCGTGGGCACCCTTCTGATCGTCGTCAACCCGGTCGTTTGGCGCCTTCGGTTTGCTTCTTGCCGGCGGCTTTATCGGGTACTCTGCTTTAAATGGTTTTTGTGATGCAAAAGCGACCCTTTGGTGGTTTTCAAGCTCGGCTGATGTGGTGGTTACTGGATGAGACCATGCCTTGAACAGGGTAACTTCTACTTCGCCATAAAAAGTTGTAATGGCAGCATCCACCGCGTCCATTCCATGCGCGATCTTGATCCTGCCGATGAGTGGCCGGTTATGTCTGGCATCATACGTATGCCAGTGTCGTCCCAGGTATACTTCGACATAGGCATGGAAATCCCGGCCAATGTCATCGTCATGGCTGTTTGCCGCAAGGCGCGGTATGTGCCCGGCCACGTATCGGGCAGGCAGCCCCAGCGCACGACACAACGCAATCACGACATGGGCGAAATCGCGGCAGACGCCGTAGCCCCGTTTGAGTATGTCGCAGGCACTGAGCAGGCAGCTGCCAGACCCATAGCGGTATTCGATATTGGCATGGACCCAATCGCAAATCGCCCCCACCTGGTCCCTCCCCCGTGGAAGGAACCCGAACAACTGCCGTGCGAAGCCCGCCAGCCGGTCCGACTCGCAGTAGCGGCTCGGTCGCATATAGCGCTTAACGTCCGGCGGCAGCTGTTCGCGCGGCGTCACTGTGGCAGATAGCCCGTCGTTATCCGGCCTGTCTGGCACGGTCAATGTCGCTTCGTAGAGGAACTCGTTATATCCAGACTGGAGCATGGTCTGGATCAACCTGTTTCCATAGCCATCCCTATGCCGCGTTTGATGCGTTTCTGCGCTGGCGACAAAACGTTCGCGCACGATAACGCCACGGTTCTCAGCATGCGGCCTGAGCAGGAAAACAATCGGACTCGCGTCGGCTGCTATGTAACCCAGCCAGCAGCCGATATGAACACTGATCCCTGTTGTCGGGCCATTCAAGTCAGTTGAACCGTGCATTGGTACGCTGTGGAATACCGAAAATACTACGTCGGAAAATGTAACTCTTACAGATTTTTAGTCCTTAGATAAAGCCACGACGAGAATAGGCAAGACAGCGCAATTAATGTGCCAGTCATGCACAAGTGCTAAACGCCGTCGGGCAGGTTGAACAACGATCCAGCGCTACGCAATGAATCGGCGTGGCGTTGAAAACTGGGAGGCAGGGGCTGGCGCAGGTCGGGAAAGCTATCCGTCACGCTGCTTTGCGCGCTGGCAGATTAGGTATGCGCGCAATGCGAAGGGCGCCTGCATGTGGCCACGGCAGTGGCCAGGTAGATGCACCAGATGCCATGGGCTTGGCTGTACGGGAATCGACTTCCGGCGGGCGCGCGTGCCCTTCAGGACGACCATATCATCGTGCATGAAACGCTGGAAGTGCTTCTGGCTTTCCCGATGCCAAAGGGATGGCAAATCCTCTTCGGCGATGGCGCCGATCGCAGCGCATGGCAATTAAGCGCACCGAAGGATTGAAATGCGGCAAGGACTGTTGATATGACCCGTTACTACTGCAAATGCGGCGACGTTGACGACATCGCACTGCGCAATGGATCAACAACGCTTCCACGTGTTCAAGCCACCCTTTAGCAAGGTCATCAATCCCGAAGCTGGCGACAGGGAAGGTATTCCCAGCCTGTTGCGCAAGAAGTCTGGCGCATTGTCAGTGAGCAGAAGTAAAGCGAAAGGAAGAACCCATGGCATGCCCAAGGGCGCAATTGTCCCTTCCGAGGCACTGACGGGAATTACCGCACGCTGCGCACTGTCTGATGCTGTCTTGCCTGACATTGAAAGATGACCTGTGGCTTTGCTTGGATATCACTGCTCGCACGAACAATATTCTCCTTCGCAACTCCTGCGCCATGCCAAGTCCGCTGCGCAAGCCGGCTTCCGGCATGCGATGTGCTCGGATCACTTCCATCCATGGAGCATTCGTCAGGGACAAAGCGGCTTCGCATGGTCATGGCTGGGCGCTGCACTGGAGGCCATGCCTCTCTCGCTTGGCACGGTGAATGCGCCGGGCCAGCGGTATCATCCCGCCGTCATCGCACAGGCTGCCGCGACACTGGCGGACATGTATCCGAAACGATTCTGGCTCTCCGTCGGCAGCGGCGAGGCGCTCAATGAAATGATCACCGGCGCCGCGTGGCCCCGGAAGCAAGATCGCAAACAGCGCCTGAATGAATGCATCGATGTAATACGGGCGTTGTGGCGCGGCGAAACCGTGGATCACCAGGGTTTGGTCACTGTTCACGGCGCGAAATTGTATTCGTTGCCTGCAACGCCTCCCAAGCTCATTGCCGCCTGCTTGACGGAAGATACGGCGCGGTGGGCAGGACAATGGGCGGACGGCCTCGTTACCGTCAGCCAGGACAAGGCCAGCATGAAGGCGATCGTCGATGCTTTTCGGGAAGGCGGTGGCGACGGCAAGCCGATGTACCTGCAAGTGGTTCTGTCATTCGCGCCGACGCGGGAGGAAGCCGCACAAGCCGCCCACCATGAATGGCGGCAGGCCTGCCTGGATAAAAGTGCACTCGCGGATCTTGATTCGCCACAGGCATTCGACAGCGCAACGGCGAGCGTGCGCCGGCAGGACATGGAGAACAGCATACGCATCTCGGACAGTATCGCGCAGCAAGCGGACTGGCTTGCGCAGGATGCTGCGCTTGGTTTCGAGCGGCTATACCTGCACAACGTGCACCGTGATCAACAACGGTTTGTGTCCGAATTTGCCGAACATGTCATGCCGCGATTTACCTGACGCGCGCTGGCCTTGATGCCGAAATTCACACGCCGGTGCTGACGGCTGCGTCTTGTCAATAACGGTCATACGTCAGTCGTCAGGCTGCTGCTGAAAGGCAACAGCGGAGCTGCGGCAAAGAAGACGATGGCATGACAGCGCTGCAACGGGCGGCCAATAGCAGCCATCCTGATACAGCGCAGGGGCAGCACGCGCCCGGTCGCACCCCCGGGTTAATGGTGATGCGCGCTCTGTTCATTGACCTGGAAGATGCTGACTACCTCAGCCAGCTTTGTCGTGCGATCGAGCATGACCTGGGCCGCTGAAGCGGCTTCTTCAACGAGAGCGGCATTTTGCTGGGTGACCTGGTCCATCTGACCAATCGCCTGGTTAATCTGATTGATGCCGGATGCCTGCTCCTGGGTCGCGGCGGAAATGTCATTCATCAGGTTGGCCACATTGACCACAGCGCTGACGACATCCTTCATCGTTTCGCCGGCATGATCGACCAGCTTCGTCCCGACGCCAACCTGATCCACCGATTCAAAGATCAGCGTCTTGATTTCCTTGGCAGCAGTCGCCGAACGCTGCGCCAGCGTGCGCACTTCCGACGCCACGACCGCAAAGCCACGGCCCTGTTCGCCAGCGCGAGCGGCTTCCACCGCAGCATTGAGTGCCAGGATATTGGTTTGGAAGGCGATATCGTCAATGACGCCGATGATGTCAGCAATCCGCTTTGCCGAGCGGTCAATGGCGCCCATCGTGCTCACCACCTGACTGACAACCTCGCCGCCCTTTCGGGCAATTTCCGATGCATTCCGGGTCAGTTCCTGTGCCTGAAGTGCATTGTCGGCATTGCGGCGAACGGTCGCCGTCAGCTCTTCCATCGTGGCCGCGGTTTCTTCCAGGGCCCCGGCTTGCTGCTCTGTGCGTGCGGACAAATCTAAATTACCAGCGGCAATTTGTTGCGAAGCTGCGGCGATGCTGGCCGTACCGGTGCGAACCTCGCCCACGATCGCCGACAGATTGGCATTCATGTGCTGCATGGCTGCCATCAATCGGCCCATTTCATCGCCGGAAAGAACCTTAATTTCACTGGTCAGATTGCCGGACGCAACCGTTTCTGTCACCCGCAATGCCTTGTTAATGGGCCTGGTGACCTGGCGTTGAATCATTACGTACAGTAACGCGGTCACAATTGCGACGATGAGCACCGCCACCAATGCATTGCTGTTGCGCTGTTGGATAGCGCTTTCGGTGATTTCATCGACATAGGCGTCACCCGCCACGATCATCTGCCAATCCTTGATATGGGAAAATGCCACGATACGGTCACGCGGCGCCTTTTCATTCTTTCCGGCTTCGGTATAGGACAGCGTGCCTTGCTTTTTGTCGAGGATCGTTTTGATGAAGGTATTTCCAGCAGCATCCTGCTCTTCCAGCAGATTCTGGTTTTCTCGATCCCGATGGATCAGCAGTTTGCCGAAATCCTTGCCTGGCCTTGCGCTAAGTGCATAGAATTCCCCCGTCTTGCCCAGCTTCATGGCCTTCAGACCGTCGCCCAGCGCTTTCATCGAATCGGTGAAATTGATGCCAACGTAGAGAATGCCAATGACCTCGCCTTGCGCATTCTTGATCGGATCGTACTCCGTCATGTACTGGCCGCCAAAAAGGCTGGCAGCCCCAGCATAAATATTGCCATTCAATACCGCGTGATAGCCGGGGTGTGTACGGTCGAGCAGCGTGCCAATCGCACGTTCGCCGTTTTCCTTCTTGTGTGATGTCGTGATGCGGATAAAGTCGTCACCGCTGCGCACGAAAATGGTGGCATAGGCACCGGTTAGTTCAGTGAAGCGATCAGGGATTGCGAAGTTCAGGTTGATTTCTGTGTCGCCGTTCATGAGTACCGGAGCGGCCCTGCCATCGATTTCCCTGGTCCGCCCCTGTTCAATCCTGAATTTGTCTGCAAAGCTGTTTTCAAACACTTTAGCGTAGGTGTTGACCTCTGCACGCAGATTCCGGTCGACGATGCTGACGGTATCGACAATCAGGCTTGTCTTGTCGCTGACCTCCCTGATGGCTTCGCTCTCCGCCTGCTTTGCGCTTCGATAGCCGCCCAACAGGATGAACAGCATGAACATGCCGCCGACGAGCGCAAACGTGCTCATCGAGAGTTTCAACCCAATATTCCAGTCCGGCATCAGCTTGAAGTGCTTCACATTCCCCTCCTCTTTTTAACCAAGTCAGCAACCCAGGTGGACCAGGGTCATGACAAGACAGGTCTGAAAATAACGAATCTGATGAAATTGACGAAAACAGCATCAAGCGACAGTCTATCTCAATATTTCTTTACGTCAACATTAATTGTCAAATTTGGACGAAATAAGCACATCTGGCGAATTCATCAGATTTTTTGCAGCTGGTGTAGACTTGCTGATGGGAAAAGAAGAAGAGGTAGGTAATGAAACAGGCGCCGGAATCAGACCAGGCAGACGACACCATTCTCACCACGCGTGACACGGCGCGCCTTCTTGGTGTTGCCGTGAGTACTGCACAGCTGTGGATCGAAAGCGGCGCGCTTGCGTCCTGGAAAACGCCGGGAGGGCACCGGCGCGTGAAGCTCAGTTCGGTGATGGCCTTGCTGCAACAACAAGGAAGCAAGGAACCCTCGCGCGAATCCGGCATACCCGCTGCAAACGTTCTGGACGCGGAATTTCTTGTTTCACCGCAAGCGTCTTATCCGCTGCCGGTGGAAGAAGGTGACCGATTGCGAGCACTTGCTGGTGCTCATCTGGTCGGCACGCCCGAAGAACCGGCTTTCGACAGACTGACCCGGCTTGCATGCCGGATCGCCGGCACGCCGATGGCGTTAGTATCGTTGTTGACAGCACGCCGGCAATGGTTCAAGTCGCGCGTTGGACTCGACGTGACTGAAACCCCGCGCGAATGGGCTTTTTGCAGTCATGCAATCTTGCAAGCCACGCCGTTGATCGTTGAGGACGCTCATCAGGACGCGCGTTTCAGCAATAACCCGCTTGTTACCGGCGAACCCCATATCCGTTTTTATGCCGGGTTTCCTTTATTGAGCAAGCAAGGCTTTCGTCTCGGCACCTTGTGCGTGCTTGACACAAAGGCACGGCAACTGGAGCCCGAACAGGTCCAGGCACTGGGCGAACTTGCCTGCATCGCCAGTGAGGAAATACAACGTCGCGAATAAGTGCAGCGACTGTTTTTAGCTTGATGCCCATACCAACGGACGTGAATACCGACCTCGGAGTGCAACAGCGGGTACTGCCTCCTGCGGCTGAAACAGTGGAACGCGCTTTGGATCTGTCCGGGCTAGTGCTGGCCAATGGTCGGTACGACAAATGGCGCGCCCTTGTCCATTCGCCCTTGGTGCGCCTCGTCCCCAACTGCCGGCAATTGACATCAGTACATCGGCAATCGACCAAAATGCATCGTTAAATAGAGGCTTTGCGCCGCATCGTTGTCTGTCAGCTGACCGGACCAAGATTTACCTTGAAGCAATATTTATGCGATCATCGTCAGTTTCGGGCGCAAACGTGCGCATTCGGGAGAGAAGGCGATGTTTGGAAAAGTGCTGCAACGGTTCGCCGGAGAAGACCCAAAAATGGGTCGACTGGTGCGGTATTGGTGTGTCATTTTCCTGTTATACGTGATGTACCTGTCGCTTCCGTGGATTCAGGTGAGCGCTGGTCTTGCCGGCGAACAGGCGGTGGCGGCGCTGACGTTATTCGGACTTGCCGGTAACGTCGGTTTCTATTTTTTGATCCGCAACAGCCGAAGTCTCAATCTGACGCCTGCACAGCTGTCGGTCTACCAGGGACGCTTCGCCATTATTGGTGCCTGTCTCGGTTATACCCTGGTTGGTCCCATTCGCGGCGCGTCGCTGGTCGTACTCCTGGTTATCCTGATCTTTTGCGCCTTTACGCTGCCGGCGAAGAAAACCTATTCGCTGAGTCTGTTCTCCGTGGTGCTGCTTGGTGCCTCGATGCTGGCCATGCGTATCGCCGACTCGACAACGTTCGATGTCCGCACCGAACTCATTCATTTTGTCCTCGTCGGCACCATGGTCATCGTCGTTGGCATTCTGACCGGGCGCATGAGCGACCTGCGCATCACCTTACGCCAGCAAAAGGCAGAACTGGTGCAAGCGCTGGCCCGGATCCAGGAAATGGCTGACCGTGACGAGTTGACCCACCTACTGAACCGGCGATCCATGCTCAACCGCTTGCAGTTGGAGAAATTACGGCCGGAAAAGTCAGCGACATGCGTGGCGCTGCTGGACATTGACCACTTCAAACGCATCAATGACACGTACGGCCATGCCGCCGGCGATGCGGTGCTGCGCCGCTTTGCCGACGAAGGCAGCACAATGTTGCGGCCGACCGATGTGCTCGCCCGTTGGGGAGGCGAAGAATTTCTGCTTCTGTTGCCCAATACCGATCTTGCCAGCGCCAAGGGCGTGGTGGAGCGGTTTTGTGCCGGCATAAGCCAGACGCTGCACCACCACCATGGCCTGCGCTTCAGTGTTACGGTCTCCGCTGGCGTGGTCGAACTGGCATCGAATGAACAATATGCCAGCGGCATTTCGCGGGCGGACGCATTGCTCTACCAGGCGAAGGCTGACGGGCGCAACCAGGTGGTCGTTGAAGAACCTGGCGTAGCTGTTCCGTGGCACCGCTTGGTTGAAATGAATAACAGCTGACTTTGGCCCTGTCCGGCTTCAGAAAGTGCGTTCCATGCCGTATACGTGATGTGGTGACGGGTGCGTGGCGCTGATCAAGAAAACGACTACAACGACGTCGCAAATCACCGGCATGCATTTTAAGATGCATCGCACCAACCAGGCCATCTGTGCTTGTTCCATTGCAGATCCCTATCGAGAATTTTGACGGATGAAATGTCGTGGAAATGAGTGCAATCTATCAAAGAACGGAATCGGGACGGCACACCATCCTGACCAAATCCGTCAAGCTGACCCAGAGCGAACGGCTGATCCTGATCCTTGTTGATGGAGTATCAACACTGCAAGCGCTGCGGGAAAAAACGTGGGCGGTCAGTGATGAACGGTTTCATCGGGCACTCAACACATTGCTGTCAAAAGACTTGATATACGAAGTGCTCCTGCCGCTTCCGGGCCAGGAACAGGAAGCCCTGGATCAGGCTGTGATGGACCGCTTCCTGCAACAGGATCCCCTTGATCCGATCACGATCATCGCCATCGACCCGGAAGACACGTTCGGCGACGACCTGATGACCGGGCATGGCATGGCCGGCACCGCAGCACGGCAATCCGTGCAGGAACCAGGCATGGCCCTTCCCTCGCTGGCGGCAAATGCCGTTGGGCGGCCCGATGCGCCGGCAGGCGATGAGGCGCACTGCGAGAGCGGCACCGTCAATGTGAGCGGCGTAGTGCGCGCACACCTGACCACAACGCCGTTGGACCCGCTTATATCGCAAAGCCCTCCGGCGCCGCAACGCAATCCTGCTGCAACGTTTGCATTCCCGGCGGTCACCTCAGCGATCAACAACCCGGCTTTGGCAATGCCGTTGCCAGCACCTGCGGCGACAGCGTCATTGGGGCAATTCCGGCGTGATCAGGACGACACGGCATTTCCCGCCAACTGGCCGGAAAACACCTTTGACGATGACGAATTGGATGACTGTGCGCCAAATGCGCCACGACGGCGACCGAACCGGAATTACTTTCTGCACGTGGTACGCATTGTACTGTGCGCTGGCGTGGCCCTGGGGCTGCTTGTGATCATCTACCAGATGGCGAGCGCGTTGATTCCGACTGGCTGAGCATTTGACCGCGTATCCCTGCATGCTTTTGTGAATCGCATGGCACAGGGACGACATCGGCGAAAGAAGCACTTCATACTGGCAGTGGCTGTACCGAGGAGAGTATTTTGCAGGCAAAAAAGGAAGTGACCCGCGCCATCACGCTTGATGTCAGCCTGCCCGTCTATGAATTACGGGAAGGGATGTTCGTATCGAATGTCGACTGCGGATGGCGCAACACGCCATTCCTGCTGGAAGGTTTGCTGATCACCTCCGAAGACCAGATAGCGACCCTGAAAAGCCTCACCGACTATGTCACCGTCGATCCGATGCGCAGCGTCGACCTCGCGTTGACCGCGTACTTGGAAAAAGCCTTTGGCAGCGGCAGATATGGCCTCGGATACGATGATGCCGAAACGCTGGCCGGCCTGACGGCCATTGGTACGCCCGACAAGCTGTCGCCAACGGCGGCAACAGCCAGTCATGATGACGAGTTGGAAGCGCTGACCCGGCAGGCGAAAAGCGCCCAGAAAAAACATTCGTGGTGGCGCCGCTTCGGGCCCCATCTGCAATTCTGGCGCCGTTTCAATGGCGGTGCCACACCGGCATCGGGCAAGGCGCGGCCTGACTATATTCCCGCTCACATCGAGCTGGTGTCGTACCCGGACGCCGAATTTTCCTGGCCGGCGGTACCGGTCGCAGTGACCGCGTGCAAGTCGGCATTGAGCCTGCTTAGCGGTGTGGCGCAAGGCATTGCATCGCGCAGCGTCACCGATCTGCGCACCCTGGAGCGGGCGGCGCAGACCATGGCCGAACATATGATTGCCCATCCGGACGCAATCATGTGGGCGGCAAAAATGCTGGAACGGGACAATGCGCTGTATCAGCGCAGCCTGGAAGTAGGCATTTACCTGACCATCTTCGGTCGTCACCTTGGCCTTTCGCGGGAATTGCTGGCCGACCTCGCGATGATCGGGTTTCTTTTGGATATGGGTAAAACCGCAGTCAGTCCACACCTGCTGAACAAGCAAGGCGTCCTCAGCAGCACCGAAAAGCAGCACATGCAGCAGCACGTCAATCATGCCCTTCACATGATCAGCCAGGTGGGGTCCTTGCCTGACACAGTACTGTGTGCCATTGCAGAGCACCATGAGCGTGTCGATGGCAATGGCTATCCGAATGGCTTGTGGGAGCCGGATATTTCCCTGCTGGGCAAAATGGCCGCCATTGTGGACAGCTATGTGGCGATGGTCAATCCACGCGCCTATGCAAAAACGTTTGCGCCCCACACCGCCATCAAGGAGCTTTTTGCCGGTGCCGGCAGCCACTGGCATGAACCGCTCATCGAACAGTTTGTACAAGCCATCGGTGTATTCCCTGTCGGCTCGCTGGTGGAAATGACCAGTGGGCACGTGGCCATCGTGATTCAACATACGCCGATCCGGCGTCTGGAACCCAAGATATTGATCGTCACGCGGCGCGACAAGAAATTGCGTGCTGCGCCATTGCAGCTCGATATGCTGCGGCATAACGCCCGGCAAAAAGAAGCACGCTTGCAAATCCTCAAAGGCTTGCCGGACGGCAGTTACGGCATTGATGTGCGCAATTTCTATTTTGGATCGCGCTGATGGTGGGACTCTCGACCCTGTTGGCAGGATGGCCGCGGCGCAATGCCCGAACCGGGATTGTGCCGCTCGACGCGTTCATGCATCGGTTCGCGCAGGATATCGCAGCACAGAATCCTTCGGTCGTCGTTGCCGTGGCCGTAATTTCCCTGTCACGCAGCGACCGGATGGAGGCGACCTTGGGAATGCCACAATCCCGCGCGGTTCAGCATGCATTGATCGACCGCGTCATGTCGACCCTGCGCCCGCATGATTATCTGGCAGTGGCGTCACCGAATGAAATCTGGGTTGTCCTGCCCAGACTGCCTTCCGCGCTCATGGCCAGTCTGGCCGCGTCCAGTCTGGTCGGTGCATTGGAGATGCCGGTCTCGGGCACGGGGGCGATCGTCACTGTGCGCCCGAGCGTTGGCATTGCACTTGCGGCGCGCAGCGGCAGCACTGCATTGAACATGTTAAAGGTCGCCGCAAACGCCGAATATCGCGCCCGTTCTGTGGGCCATCGCTACGCGGTGGATGTGTCCAATGAACGCAATCCCCTGCTCGACGCGGACATCGTCGCGCACCTGGATCATGCACTCGCGCATAATGGACTGGCTGTCTATTATCAACCCAAGATCGACCTCCATTGCGGGGCGGTAAAAAGCGTGGAAGCGTTGATACGATGGTCTGGTCCGCAGCATCCGGCGATTTCACCGGCGTTGTTAGTCGATACGGCAGAGCAATATGGCCTGATGCCGGCGCTGACCCGCTTCGTGATCAACACAGCCTTGCGGGAATATGCGTCGATATTGGCCGGCAGCGGCGTCGATAAAGTCTGGGTCAATTTGTCGGCATCGATGATTCGCGATCCGACATTGCCTGCGTTGCTCGCACAAATGGTCGAGGTATGGGGACTCCCGCCGGCGTCGCTGGGATTGGAACTGACGGAGAGTACGCTGTTGACCGATGTCGATCAATCGATTGCGACATTGAAAGCCCTTGTGTCGCAGGGATTTAATCTGGCAATCGATGATTTCGGCACCGGTTATTCTTCGCTGGCTTACCTTCGTCGATTACCGCTGGCGGAACTGAAAATTGATCAACTCTTTGTCCGCAACATGCCAACCTCGCTGTCGGACAAGCAAATCGTCCGCACCATCATCGACCTTGCCCATAATTTCCAGCTGGCGGTCGTTGCCGAAGGCGCCGAACATGCGTCAACGGTGGAGATGCTCAAGGAAATGGGATGCGATCAGGTTCAAGGATATGCATTCAGCAAAGCGTTGCCAGCGACTGAACTTGCGGCATGGATAAAGCAGCACAATGCATCCTGTCATGGCACGGTATCCTGACCCGTTGTCAGCGTGACGTACGCGGAGTGGAAGACAAGTGGCACCAATCATCATTTCTGATTGGATGGATCTCGCGGCGTTGCCGTATGCGCTCACGTGCCGGTGGCGTCAAGACCGCATAGGCAGGTGCATTGCCATTCGCACCTGACGTTGCAACAACAGAAGACCATACGATTTACCTTGCCCCCGTCCGTTTTGATGATGTGCTCCCAATATAGGGAGCCATGGTGGATACGGCAACGTCGATGTCAAAAAGGGCAAACGGGCGTGGAAAAGCGATTGACCGGTGCGCCGATTGCTGGGTTTCGGACGTGCGCCGATGCCGGGTGCGCAACGGCTGCGGGAGCGGCCAATTGCCGCCCCTCCTCATCGCGTGAATCCGACCGGAAGCGGACAAGCAGGCAGGCGGACATTGGCGTTGGTCCCCGGTCAATGACCTTACGTCGTCGTGGTCACGTCAAAAACCTCTAGTGCTGCGACCAGATCATCGATCACCAGCGGTTTTCGTAGATGCACATCGAATCCGCTTGCAATCGCTTTCTCGCGATCGGATGACTGTCCATATCCCGTGACCGCAATGAGCTGCATCTTGGCAGACCGCGGGTCGTTTCTGAGCCGATGGGCAACGTCATAACCCGACATGTCCGGAAGATCAATATCCACCAACGCCACGTCAGGCAGGTTTGCAAAAGCACTCTCAAGTCCATTCTGGCCATTTTCTGCACTGACAATTTCAAACCCAAACTCGGTCAGCATCGCACACAGCATTTCGCGCACATCGCGGTTATCCTCAATGACAAGGATTTTTGCCGTGCGTACCCTGGAATGGGTCTTCGGTGCATGCCTGTCTGCCGGAACATGAGAAGCCAACGGAAAGCGAATCGAGAATGTGCTGCCCTGGCCGATACCGGGGCTTTCCACGACCAACGTCGCACCGTGCTGCTGCGCCAGCGAATTGACAACAGCCAGGCCAATGCCCAGGCCACCCTTCGATCGGTTGATGACCTTGCCTTGAACGAATACATCCAGCACGTTGGAAAGCAGTTCGGGAGGCAGCCCGACACCGGTATCAGCGACAGAGACGATGCCTTGGCTTCCGTCACTTTTGACTGACACCGTAATGGCACCACCTTCCGGGGTGTATTTGAGGGCATTTTCTACCAGATTGCTGACCATTTGCTCAAGACGGGTCGGATCGGCTTCGATGACCGCGGTGGAAAGATCCAGGCGCAGCTGGTGTTGGCCGAATGCGCCGCGCGCCTCGAACGCTTCCCCACAACTTTGGACCACTGACTGAAGATCGACAACGGCTTTTGCCAGCGTGATCTTGCCACTCAGGATGCGGTGCGCATCCAGCAGTTCATCGACCAAATGGCTCAGATGCGTGGTTTGACGTTCGATGATGCTTTTTACTTTTGCAGCACGATCGGGGTCGGTAGTGGGCAAGTTCAGGACGGTGACACCCGACGCTATTGCGGCAAGGGGATTACGCAGTTCATGACCCAGCATGGCAAGAAACTGGTCTTTTGCCTTGTTCTGCGCTTCAGCCGTCGCTTGCGCCTGCTCGGCAGCGGCTCGGGCTTTCTCGGCTTCCTCGAGATGGCGTACCCGGGCAGTTTCACTTTCTACCAAAAGGCTGCCTGCCCGATATAACGACATCTGCAGTTGATTCATTTCATCGATGCGCGAATGGTCAAGCGGCGGCACTTTACGCTGACCTAATAGATTCGCCGCATATGACGCCGTATCGATAGCGCTGACAAGGCGCCGGCTAAACAGGATAGCGCCGCTGACCGCAAACACGAGTGCAATAAGAAAGCCTATTGCGGTCAAGGCCACTGACCGGACGGCTGCTTGCTCGATTTCCTTGACCGGGACTCCAACAGCGATGGTCCAGCCCGACACCGACGATCGTGCCCAGGCACCGTACACTTCGATGCCTCCGCGGATGTAGCCCCGTGATATGCCTTCATAGCCCGACAGGATCGTATTGATCTGCTTTTCCTTCGGCGGTTGCCCGACATACTCATCAGCGCTCATGTTGCGCGCAATGGTTGTGCCCTGGCGGTCAAAGACGGAGATCAGCCATGACGTGGGGATGCCCCGACTGGGAAGCAGGCTGTTCAGGTGGCTTGCAAACATCCATACGTCGACAAGAAACCGTTTTCCATTGTTGATCTGGACCGGCAATTCAACCGCCACCACATACTTTTTGGTTGTGCTGCCTTTGATCAGGTTGCTGTACGCAGGGCGATTGCTTTCGAGTACTTCTTTTACACGTTTTTGCGTGACATCCGCGGGCGGCGAAATTCTGGTGCCGTAGGGTGCAATCGTATTGAAGAGTTGCTGGCCATGTTCATCAATCAACGCCACATTCGTCACGCGCCCAGCATTTGCATTCTTAGCTTGCTGATAAAACTCTGCAAAGTCGCCCCTTGCAAGGCTGGGCGACGTGCCCAACGATTGGGCGGCGGCCATGGCAACGGTCAATTCCTGGTCCATGATCAGCACGGTTGCCCGTGCCAACTCCTGCATGCTCCGCAACGACGCCTTTCGCTCCGCATCGATCAGAAAATGTAGTACCAGTGCGGAAAAAAGGACCACTGGCACCAAAACAACGGCAACAAGCAACGCGATATGCGACCGGACTCTCATGGGTTCCGCTATTGAATGGGGGATCGAACGTGCTGGCAACCTGAAAATCAAGACGCATGCAAACGTCGCGCATTGTTGCACAGAATTAAGCGTCCCAATGCGTCATTATTGGTGTGTAGCGCCCTGAAATGCCCCATCCAGTCGCTATTCCAATAACTTAAAAGCATCACGAGTGCATCCTTCTGCTGTTCGCGGCACGCTGAACGCGTTCTGGATAGCGGTAAAGGGAAGAGAACCATGCATACGTCATGCGCAAAAACGAGCAGCCGTTTTTAGATTGAATCAGGATTGCAATCGAAAACTGAGACGACAGCGCGTGCCGGCTCGCAGCAAACCTGCCTGCTGGTCGCGATTTGGGGCTTGCTAGTTGTCGCAGGTCTGGCCCGTCAGGAGGTCCGTCCGATTCACAGCGGCCTGACTGTTTCAGGGGAATGCTATCGGCGCACAGGCGGCTGTACGGGCACCATGTTGACGTCGAGGAGAGGCTTTTTGGCGAAGACGGCCGTGATCGCCCGTACACAAAACCAGAGTGTCGCCGTGATGAATAGACCCAGAACAATTGAGGTGCATAACACGAATAGCGCTACCACTTCGACGTTGCTGTCCAAATCAGTCATGACTGCCCCACTTAGTATGTATCAATTTGTAACATGGTAGTCACTGGCGCAATAGGTGTCTTGATGGAACTCAATTCCCTGTCAGCAGTAACGGTTGGTTCGATTGACGACGTCAATGGGAGGTGCTTGCTCCACTGCTTTGTCAGGCTTCAATGCCTGCCTAGGGTATCGATTGTTCGACCAGTGCCTGCTGCTGATTCACGTGGCTTTTGCCGGCGACATTACAGCGGCGACCGTCACAGTGACAACGCGCTCAAGCCCAGGCTTTCCGCTATTGCACCGATCGGCTGGCACTTATCCCAGGTTGGCTGGTTTTCGCAATCACGCATACGACCGCAGCAATGTCCATCGACTCCCGGATCTTCTGCCGGGTGCCTGACATTGTGGCCAATGATCGATCGTGCGAAGCAGACGTTCATGCTGACAAAGAATGTACTGGACGGTGTAGAAGTGCAGTGTCGTAGATGCGCGTGATTTTTGTGAAGCGCGTCCAATCGGCATTTACATCATATAAATTGACGCAGTCAAAGACGATCGTTTTGCCATCGTTGCGCACCCAGGTGTAATGAAAATGCAATGCAAGATGCTGTGTGTCGTTCAGCGCCTGATAGGTATTGACGATGCGTCCGATGGCAAGTCGCATATCGGTATCGGCAAAGAATTGCTCATGATAAGCGCGGGCTGGCAACGTGCCGTAATGGGGTGACACCACCGTGGCGTCTGGTTCGAACAGTGGAAGTACTTTTTCAAGATCGCCCTGGCTGAGCAATGCCAGGTACCGCTTGCAAAGATCGAGCTGGCGCATGGTGCCTCCTCCATATGCAGGCAATTGCATTATTTATGACATAGCTTGGCATGAACGTCCGTGCATTGGCATAGCAAATTTCAAAGATTTACAATGTGCAAGAAAAGCGGGCATGACCCAACGTCAGTAAGATAGACAAAGAAAGAGTTGCTTTAAATAAATTATCTGTTTCCCATCCTGATTGTGTCGCATACAGCAGTTGTTTCGGCACGCCTAGCCAGGAGGACGCGTCAAGCATCCCGATTTGTTCATTAAAGCGGCGCGTCAGTCCACTGCAATAAAAGCCTTGCTCATTCAAGTTCACTCGCACTGAAAAGGAGTTAGGCCAAACAAAGATGGCGTGCGTCCCGGCGTTTGTCACCTGGGCAGCCTTGAAACCATGCGGATACACCAACCGCCGCTCGACCCTTTGTTTCGATATTTTGTTCCGGGCAGCAACTCGACCACAGACAGGATTGCGTGTCCGGCTCGGTTCATTGGTCCATTGAAATGGGTTGTCGTCGAAATGACGAGCGTCTGATCCTGCCCGATTGCAGCCTTTCGATGTCGCTTGCTATTGACATTGGATGCAACTGGCCGGCGCAATGCGTTGACCGGATCACCCTGTAGGACGGATGCCTGCTGTCCCGGCCAGAGTGGGCAGGACTGGTCAGTGGCGGCGGCCAAACAACGGGACAATCTGCCGAAGTGATTCGCGTTGCTTCCCGCGTTCCCACAGCAGCGCCTTCTAAGTTTCAGGGCGATCGCTGCTGGATCTTTGCTGCATCTGCAACACAACTTTTGCTGACACAGCGTCTACTGTGTCGCCTTGACCGGTTCGATCCCGGTCCCGGACCCGGCGCGGACCTTGAACGTGTAAAGAACGGCATACGCTGCGTTACCTGGCATGCCTGCAGCGCGCAGTGTGACGGAGCGATTCTGCGGTCCGATTGTAGTTCTATAATACCTGGCTGGCATTTTTCAGGTTGATCAACGCATACGCTCGGATCGAGCAAAACCAGATTCTTCTCAGTTAGCAATTTTCCGCCGATACAAATCTCTGCTATCAGAGAAATGCTCGTCAATTCAATAACCTACGTGGGTGTATGCGCAATCCAGAACAACCAGTTTTTCCTTTTCTTCGCGGGGGCGGTCACGTTGGCGCACTGATGCGCAACCATGATTGGTCGGCGTCGCCACTGGGCGATCCTTCCCGGTGGCCCCAGTCGCTGCGAACCATTGTCAGCCTTACCCTCGGTTCAAGAACCCCGACCTTCTTTTGCTGGGGTCCCGACCTTTGCTTTTTATATAACGATGCCTATCTGGAGATCTTGGGCGAAAAGCATCCGGCTGCGCTGGGGCGGCCGTTTCGTGACGTGTGGATGGAGGTATGGCATGACGTGAGTCCGCTGGTTGCACAAACGCTGGCCGGCGAGTCGCTGCATTATGAAAATATGCCGTTCAAGATTCTGCGGCACGGCTATGAAGAGCAAATCTGGGCCACCTTCTCCTATTCTCCATTGCGGGACGAGGAAGGTACCGTCGCCGGCCTGTTTTGCTCGGTAACGGAAACCACCGCACAGGTATTGGCAGAACGGGTACGTGTTGAAGAGACCGAGCGCCTGCGACGCCTCTTTCAGCAATCGCCAGGCATGATCGCCGTGGTTCGCGGCCCTGAGCATGTGTATGAAATCGCCAATACCGCTTACCTTAACCTGATTGGCCGTGATGACGTCCTTGGCAAACGTGTTCGTGACGCCGTGCCGGAGTTGGCCAGCCAGGGATTCATTGCATTGCTCGACCAGGTCTATGCGACAGGTGAACCGTACAGCGGCCGTGCCGTACCGATCACGTTGAACAAGGGTTCCGGAAGTCAACGCAGCGCGCATTTCATTGACTTCCTCTATCAACCCGTGTTCGATTCAGCGGGCAGGGTGACGGGCATTTTTGCCGAGGGCATTGATGTCACCGAAACCGTCAACGCGACCGCTGCCCTTCGCGTCAGCGACGAACGTACTCGTCTGGCAACTGATGCGGCGGAATTGGCAATATGGATGTGGGATCCGGTGTCTGATGAAGTAACCTGGGAGAACGATCGTCTGTATGGAATTCTGGGCTTGCCCACGTCGTCCGACCCGATCAATGCCGCGCGGTTTATTAGTGATTTTCTGTATCCAGAAGACGCCATTGGCTATCAAAAGGTCATTGAAGCGGCGCTCGCCTGCCGCAAGGACCTCTATTTTCAGGGGCGCTTTTATCATCATGGCACCCGTGAACTACGCTGGATTGAATTGAAAGGCCGATTTCACACGGATGCCGCTGCGTCATCCACAAAGATTTTGGGAACAGCAGCGGATATTACAATTCATAAACGTAACGAGGAACAGGCGCAACGTGCCGCCGCCGAAGCCATGTCAGCGGCCGAGGCCAACGCCAAGTTTCGTACATTTTTCGAACAGGGTTCCTATTTCAGCGCGGTGATTGGGCTTGACGGCACCGTTATCGACACCAATCGAATCAGTCTTGACGCGTGCAACTTCAACAAAGAAGAGGTGATTGGCAAAAAGTTTTGGGATTGCGGCTGGTGGAATCGATCGTCCGCGCCCATTGAGACGATCCGTACCGGTGTAGGCATCGCCGCTGCTGGCCAACAGTTTCGGACTGAAACAGCGTATTTCATCGCAGACGGGAGTCAACGGGTTTCAGATCTAATTTTGTCCCCCGTCACGGACGACGCAGGACGGATACTGTTTATTGCGGCGACGGGAAGCGATATCACCGATCGCAAGAAAAATGATGCACGATTACATCTGCTCGATGCGATCAACGGAGCCATCCGTCATGAAGGCGATTCGAAGGCGATCATGGCAATCATCGCCCGGATGCTGGGTGAACACCTGCAAGTCACGCGCTGTGCGTATGCCGATGTCGAACCGGACAATGATCAATTCACGATTCGAAGCGATTGGACCACGGTCGGTACCGTCAGCACTGTCGGGGTGTATTCCCTTGACCTGTTTGGCCCGCGTGCCGCGACCGGACTACGGAACGGGCAAACCGTGGCAATCTGCGATGTGGACACCGAACTCTTACCAGACGAGGGCGCAGACACGTTCAATGCAATCGGCATCAAAGCGGTTATCTGCTGCCCGCTGGTCAAGAAAGGCAAGCTTGTCGCATTGATGGCGGTGCACCAAAGTGTTCCGCGTGCATGGTCGCATGATGACATTTTGCTCATTGAAGAGATTGTCGAGCGCGCTTGGGCGCACATTGAGCGAGTACGGGCGATGGAAGTGCTGCACAAGAGCGAATTGCATCTGCTGTCGTTGTTCGATCAGACCGCAGCAGGCATTGCCGAAGCCGATCTGGCGGGCCGGGTAACAAAGGTCAACAATCGGTATTGTGAAATTCTCGGACGCAGCCGCGTGCAGCTCGTGGGGCTACGCATGCATGACCTTACTCATCCTGAGGATTTTTCCCGCAACATCCCTTTGCTCGACCGTTTACTGGAAACAGGAAACGCGTTTACCATCGAAAAGCAGTACCTGCGACCGGACGGGTCCTCTGTGTGGGGGAGTACGACGGTCAACCTCATTCGAACGACGCCGGATGGCCCGCCAGAATCGATGTTGGCGGTGGTATTGGACATCAGCGAGCGAAAGCAAGCCGAGGAACGATTAAAAGAAGCCGACCGGCGAAAGGATGAGTTTCTCGCGATGCTCGCGCATGAACTTCGCAACCCTCTGGCACCAATCAGCACGGCGGCGCATTTGCTCGTCATGGCAGGAAACAACGAGAAACTCATCCGACATTCGGGTGAAGTAATTACACGGCAAGTCAAGCATATGACTGAACTTGTCGATGACCTGTTGGATGTGTCGCGCGTGACCCGCGGGTTGGTTGAGCTACAAAACGAAACCGTTGATCTCAAAACCGTGATCCACAGCGCGATGGAACAGGCACGACCATTGATCGAGGCGAGAAAACACCAGCTTCACACGCATGTGGCGTCGGCACCGGCGCTGGTGGTTGGTGACCGGACGCGGCTTGTTCAGGTCATTTCCAACCTGCTTAACAACGCCTGCAAGTACACGCCGCAAGGCGGGGATATCACGCTGACCCTGAGCGTCATCAGCGAGCAAAATCAGGTGCAGGTTAGTGTCGCCGATAACGGCATTGGCATTGATCCATCATTGTTGCCGCATATGTTCGATTTGTTTGTGCAGGGAGAACGGACACCAGACCGTGGACAGGGGGGATTGGGACTAGGCTTGGCGTTAGTCAAAAGCATCGTGTCTTTGCACGGCGGGCAGATTGAAGCGAAAAGTGATGGACCCGGCAAAGGAAGCGTATTTACCGCTGTGTTACCAGCGATTCGACAGAACAGATCGCCTGCGCCACAGCCACGACACGACATCGTTGCACACCACGCTGTCAGAGCGCTGCGTTTGATGGTGGTCGACGATAACGTGGACGCAGCCAATTCACTTGCATTGCTGCTAGAAACCAACGGTCACCAGGTCACGGTCAAGGAAGACGCGTTGAGCGCGCTCAGTGGCGCGGCGATGAACCCGCCGGAGATTTTCATTCTGGATATCGGATTGCCGGGAATGGACGGGTATGAACTGGCCCGGCGTTTGCGCTCGCGACCTGAGACGGCAGACAAGCTGATCGTAGCGCTATCGGGATATGGTCAGGAGCATGACAAGGTACTGTCAAAAGCCGCCGGCTTCGACCGTCACTATGTCAAGCCGATCAGCCCGAATGACCTTCAAGCGATCCTTTCGGACGCCTTGACCTCAACCCGAGCGTTACTCTAAGTTCAACGTCTGAAAACAATCCAACCGCTTTTGGTTGATATCCGCCTTGCCCTGTTGTCCGCTGCCGCGTCGGATCCGTCGGCCGGGTCACGTCCACGCAGACATCCGGGTGCAACATTCAAAGACGTTCTGGTCTTGGGATGGCCGACAACCATTGCGGCTCGGCAGTGTCGATGCTCGACGTAACTGATCGGTAGTTAGTTTTGTAAAATTTGAACGGATTACACGATCTTCGTGACACCGGCTGGTTTGACCCTTCAGGCGTTCAAGGCCTTCGTGCCACCTGTCCAGCATTCTTGGACCAGGTGGACAACGTACCTGTCACGCCCCTAGTGAAGTAAGTTTTTTGGAAGATTGGCAATCAGTTTCAACATCTCATCCATCCGCGCCGGCTTGAGCAGATGCGCATCAAATCCGGCCTGTCGGGCTTTGACGACATCACACGCCTGCCCATACCCTGTGAGCGCAACAATAAACGTATCTTTTGTCGCGCTCTCCCCTCTCAAATGGGCCGCGACTTCATAACCATCCATTCCAGGCAAACCAATATCGAGCACGATGGCGTCAGGGGCAACCGTGTTGACGAGCGCAAGTCCGCTTGGACCGTCATAGGCGGACTCGACTTCATGGCCAGCGATCTCCAGCAACATCGCCAGCGTCTGGTTGGAATCGTGGTTGTCATCGATAATGACCACACGTCGTCCGGCGGCGGGCTTGTTGACGGCTCGGGTCGGGCTTGAAAACCGCTCCGGCACCGATACCTCGGCGAGAGGCAGGCGTACCGCAAAAGCGGCCCCCCTTCCCGAACCGTTACTTGACGCCGTCACGGTTCCTCCATGCATCTCGGTGATACGCTTTACCAGCGTCAGACCGATCCCCAGGCCGCCATCGGAGCGTGCCAACGATCGGGGCAGCTGCTTGAATAAATCAAAAATCGACCCGAGCATCGCCCCGGGAATACCCGATCCGGTGTCCTGTACCGTAATGGTGGCAATGCCGCCATCGATGGACGTGGCAATACTGACATTGCCACCATCAGGCGTGTACTTTGCCGCATTGTGCAGCAGGTTTCCGAATACTTGAGCCAATCTGGACGCGTCTGCCTGAACCTTCACATGGCGGCTTGGCAGCGAGACAGAAAAAGAATGGCCACGCTGATCAATGAGCGGGCGCGATAATTCGATGGATTGCTCAATTACCTCGGAAAGCGACACGATTGCCGTATCCAGATTAATCTGTCCCTGGGTAATACGGGCAACATCGAGCAGATCATCGACAAGTCGCGTCATATGACTGACCTGCCGGTCCAGAATGGCTGTCGAACTGCTGATCGGCGAATCAGGCGGCGTCAATGCACGAATGATTTCCGTCGCGTTACGAATGGGGGCCAGCGGGTTACGCAGCTCATGCCCTAACATTGCCAGAAATTCATCTCGGGCCATCAGCGCGTTATTCAGTTCTGCAGTGCGTGCATTGACCCGCGATTCCAGCTCCATGTTAAGTTGGTGCAGGTTTTCCTTGGCAATTTTTAGGGAAGAACTTTCAAGAAGTTCCCAATGTCCCTTGCGCCGGGCTAATGCGAACTGATGGTGGCAGCAGACGTCAATGACGTCTTCAGCCGAGCATTTATCCATGCAATAGGTGCACAATGCGACCAGGTTATACTGCCGGAAAGCCTGGTTGACCTTGTTCTCGTATTCCATGAAGTCATTCCATCCCGAGCGCTCAACCCAGAACGTATCGCCGGTTAGCCGCAAACCAGATAGGCCTTTCGCCTTGGATTGCGCTTCCTTATCTATCCAGCCCTGTAATACGTCATCGGCGGAAAACAATTTTCCCGGCGTGTACCAATCCTTGATCGACAGGATCTGCATCTGGCCGGAGTGAAGATGACGCTTGAAATCCGGCATCGCCCTCACCATCAAGTCTTCAGCGATATCGGCTTCCAGCCTCTCTGAGGTAACCCAAAGGCATGACTCGTTTGCCCGGAGTCCCGCTTCAAAATACGGTACCAATGTCTCTGCCAAATCTTCTTTAGTCCGATAAAACTGGCAAAAGTGAGTGCCCCAGGAAATTTCACCAACAGCGGAAATTCCTGAGTCGCGAGTGTCGTATGGCATTGACGTCCTTGATAACGGTCGGGGAGTGCGGTAGTACAGTCAAACGGAAGAGGCGTTGCGGATCACCAAAAGACTATTCGCCCCTGCGAATTGTCGATGGCGAATACTTGGCGCAAATCATTTTACCGGGTCTATGACCTCGGCGTTCATTGAAGGTTCGAGCCCTTGTGAAAGCCGTCAAGGTAAACAGCATTTGATCCAGTTCACATTGCAGTACGGCAACTGCCGTTCTGGGAATTGCCACGGCCATCCAGATCGTATTCTGCCATCAGGCTCGCCTTCTGCAGCAGAGCGGACCTTTAGTGTATATGGACCGAAGCATGCTATCAACCCGAAGGGGGCATCGAAGGCCTGGTACATTGGACGAGAATCGCCATCAGTTTCTTGCTGTCGACCGGTTTGACAAGGTGATAGTCGAAGCCGGCATCCCACGCCTTCTTACGATCACTCTCTTGTCCATACCCTGTCACTGCGGCCAACTTGAGATGGGAAGTGCTCGGACTTTCACGCAACTGCCGCGCTAATGCATACCCATCAATATTGGGCAAGCCGATATCCAGCAACACCAGATCGGGAAGTTCCGTTTGTGCACGTATCAGGGCAGAACGGGATTCATTCTCTACCAAGACGTCATGCCCAAGCGCTTCCAACAGCATTTTCAGCATATCCGCAGCATCAAGGTTGTCATCGACGACGAGGATGCGAAGCTTTCTTTCCAACGTGCGTAGCGTTGTTCCATCCCAAGGTTGTGCAGCGCCGGTGTGGGTTTCTACTGTCAGGCGAGGGAAGGAAACCGTAAAACAGCTGCCTTCGCCCAGGCCGTTACTCTGGCAGCTTACCGAGCCGTCGTGCAACTCGACCAGGTTCTTCACCAACGCCAATCCTAATCCCAAACCACCTTGCGTTCGGTCCGCCGTACGTTCAGCCTGTGCAAACAGTTTGAATATATGGGGTTGTAATTCCGGGGCAATCCCAATACCGTTGTCTTGTACGTGAACCAATACACGCTCTTCATCCACTTCCAGTTTCAAGCAAATGCTGCCATGCTCGGGGGTGTACTTGGCCGCGTTGTTAAGCAGGTTGGCGACAATCTGCACAAGGCGTTTTTTGTCGCCCACCACATTCGCTGCCTGCGGCGACAGATCCATCGAAAAATGATGATGTTGCGCTTCCATGAGCGGACGCACCTGTTCAGCTGCACTCGCAACCACATCCTTTATGTCTTGCTTGGTTTTGTTGAGCGTGATGAGGCCGCGCGTCACCCGCGACACATCAAGCAAATCGTCCACCAGCTCGGTCAAGTGATGCACTTGACGACTGATGATGCGGCTCGCGCCCTGCAGTCGCGCTTCATCAAGCTTGACCATGCCGATCAATTCCGCAGCGGCACTGATCGGCGCGAGTGGATTGCGTAGCTCGTGCGCCAGCATGGCAAGAAATTCGTCCTTTCTCCTGTCCGACTGCCGTAGACGCTCTTCACTGTCCCGCAGTGCTTCGTCGCTGGCTTTTCTCTTGGTGATATCGATTGCTGTGCCGATCATCCGCACGCAGCGGCCGGCGTCGTTGAAGATGCCGCGACCTTTGGCGGCTACCCATCGGACCACATTGTCTTCCTTACCGATCGTGCGATATTCAACGTCATACAGCGCTCGCAGCTGCGGGTCAGCGGCGTCGGCAAAGGCTGCGGATGTTCGGGCGAAATCGTCGGGATGCAGCCCGGAATAGAAATCGTCCATTGATACGGGCCTGTCTGCAGATATACCGAACATCCCTTTTACGCGGGCGGGCCAGAACAAGGTATTGGCGACGACGTCGACATCCCATAAGCCGACATCGGCCGCGTCAATGGCAAGGCGCAGCTGCTCTTCGCGTTCACGCAACGCCCTCTCCGCATTTTTGCGGGCACTGATGTCACGGTAGAAGACGGCGAGACCATCACCGGAGGGATAGGCTTGAATATCGAGCCAGATTTCCTGACCAAAATGGGTATAGCACTGTTCAAGACTAACCGGAACGCGTTCGTGCATTGCTTGCTTGTATGCTTGGCCGACCGGCAGCGTCTCGGAGTCAGCCCAAAGCTCCCAGTGAGACCGACCGACGATTTCGTGAACCGCCCGGCCGTCCAGCCGCAATCCTTCCGCATTGATTTGCTGCACCCGAAACTCGCGGTCCATCAAAATAAAACCGTCCTTGATCGACGAAAGGACCTGGTGACTACGCTCCTGCTCGTCCCTAAGTGCCTTTTGCGATTGCTCACGCTCGACAAGCAAGGCCACTTGTGCAGTACAAATATCGGTCAGGCGCAGTTCCCGTTCATCCGGCACCTTTGGCGTGCGCGCATAAATTGACAGCACGCCGAGGGTCTTGCCGGTCGCGTCATAGAACGGCGTACTAAGGACGCTACGAATACCTTCATCCCGTGCGAAACACACGTATTTGGAGTAGATCGGGTCGGTCTCGGTATCGGCGATGATGATGCGACGCTTCTCCTGGAATGCCAGGCCACATGCGCCTTCTCCTATTGCGATGCAGCGGAGCTGCTTTAACCCTTCGTCTGAAAGACCAAGGCTTGCAACAGGCACGAGTCCACCCGCTTTGTCGCTGAACAGCGAAATCACCCCATGCGTACTGCCATGGAAGTCAGCAACCGTTCGCAACACTTCTTTTACTTGGTCAGCAAAGCACGATAGATGAAGAAGCCGGCTGCTGAGGGCATGCAGGCTCTGCCAGTCAGATATTTCGCTGGTCAAACTATCGGCGGCCGTCACCAATGCAGAGTGATTCATCTGGGATCTATCCAATTTCCAAGCTGCTGCATAGTTTTTCCGCCTAAATGTGGCAGTGCAAAATAGCAATATATTAATACAAACTATCTTCCCTCATAGCGGTCTGTTCGAGCTATCCGTTCGCTGCCGTTCAAGCATACGGATCCGTTGCAGGAATCGCCTATCGGCCAAACCATTCTCCTTCATATTATCGGCAGCGCGTGCAACACGATGAGCCGATTGCAGCCGTTGCGTACGGCCGGTCCCCAACCCAAAGCGGCTGTGGAGATCCACCGTAAGTCCGCATCAACGAGTCGCGTTACTGCATCCTCTGCCCGGCGACAGTATGGATTGAATAATAGAGTTTATGCAACAATCCATGTTTATCGATCAACCTTGCTGCCAATGTCATTCATCAAGGACTTTTCCCTTTCTGCGCTTGCAGCCGGTTTTGTTACCGTGCTGGTCGGCTTTACCAGTTCAGCCGTCATCGTATTTCAAGGTGCCCAGGCGCTCGGCGCCGGACCGGCCGAAATCGCCTCCTGGATGTGGGCGCTCGGCCTGGGAATGGGGTTGACCTGCATCCTGCTGTCGCTGCGGTACCGAATGCCGGTGGTCACTGCCTGGTCGACTCCCGGCGCAGCAATGCTCATCACCAGCAGCGCCGGGATCTCTTTGCAAGAAGCCACGGGTGCCTTCCTCCTTTCGGCTGCGCTGATTACGGTCAGCGGCTTCTCGGGCTTTTTCGAACGCATGATGCGCCGCGTCCCGATGTCGATTGCCTCCGCCATGCTCGCTGGCGTGCTGCTGCGCTTTGGGCTGGACGCCTTCGTTGCGATGCAAACGCAATTCGCCATGACATTCGCGATGTTCATCGCTTACTTGATCGGGCGCCGACTTTTTCCACGCTATGCAGTGATTGTCGCGCTGGTGCTTGGGATTATCATTGCGGCCTTCGATGGACTCTTGCACTTCGAAAGCGTGCGCCTGGCGTTCGCGCAACCCACATTCGTTGCACCCAGCTTGTCGCTTGCCGCCCTGGTCGGCGTCGCCCTGCCGCTATTTTTGGTGACGATGGCGTCGCAGAACGTACCGGGAGCCGCGGCAATCCGTGCCTCTGGATATTCGACGCCCATTTCGCCTGTAGTTGGGTGGATCGGCGTTGCCAACCTGATGCTCGCGCCGTTTGGGGCGTTCGCCCTCAATCTTGCTGCCATCACTGCTGCCATCTGCATGGGACGCGAAGCCCATGAAGACCCGAATCGGCGATATGTTGCAGCGGTGAGTGCCGGCTTCTTTTATCTGCTCGTCGGCGTGTTCGGTGCAACCGTGGCAGCGTTGTTTGCAGCCTTCCCCAAGGAACTGATACTGGTGATTGCCGGACTCGCCCTGTTCGGCACCATCGGTAGCGGCCTGGCTTCCGCTCTGGCCAACGAGCAGGAAAGGGAGCCTGCACTGGTGACCTTCCTCGTGACGGCTTCGGGCGTGGCGCTTGCAGGCGTCGGGTCGGCTTTCTGGGGCCTGGTGGCAGGAGGCATAGCGCTGCTGTTGCTGCGTATCGGCAAGCGCTGAGCGGATACCGGTGATCTTCCTGGCGCGTCCGATGCGTGTTGGGCGCATATCGGCACCGGATGCAACCGGCCTGCCTTTTCACTGCAGGCTGCATAGCGTCGGAAATGGGTGCTTTCAAGCGAGGCCGACGTGCGGAAATCGACGGCGCATTTTCGGGGGAAGTTATGATTCCATTGCTCTCATCAAGACGTTGGCGACCGACTGAATATTTCTCTTTGGCTACTTCAACAGAATAGGCTTATTGCGGCCATTTCACACTGGCACTATCGACTGAGGCTGTGTGAAAACGCGGTTGGTCATAAACGTTCGTTCACTTACGCTGTTGCCTACGTAAAGGGCCTGCATCTTCGCCCAATTTAATGACTAATTCATGCACAAATTGATAGGCGTTTTTTGTTTTCACGCAGGCTCAAACCTCCGCAATCACTTAATCGTAAGTTTATTGGTCCATAACCATCTGGTGACGCATTTACATCAAGGATAGTTTTTCATCGGGTCGTAGTCCAACCCATTTGATACACCTGAAAACAAGTCATTGTCGGCATTTTCCGGGCAATTTCTTTTAAAAGTACTTCATATACAAGCCAGAAATTTAGATGCTTTTTATCCTCGGTGCACTTGACCCGGAAATGCGCGAAATAGAACGCGTGCTGGGTATGCATGGCTATCCAGTTGCATAGGCTGCAGTCGACCGGCAAAAATGCACGTCGGCGACCGCCTATGATGCCGATTCAGCGATGCATATAGCGCATGGCAAACGTCAGGCCCAGCGCATCTTGCCACGTCAGCCTGTAGCGTTCGTCGAATGTGCGGTCACGCATATTGTTCCCACCCTGCGCATCGACCACCACAATCCGGTCGATGCGGGATTCGATTGTGGTCCGCAGGATTATCTTCATGGTTCGTCTCTTGGGCAACTGCTGTCGTTCCTGAACCTCGAACCTGATGCGACCCAGCGGCTACTGGCTGCGGCCGACTACTGTCTGACTGCAGCATATCAGGCGCGTGTCCCGGCGTGGATACGGATGAATTGCTTTGCATGCGCGCATCCTGCCAAGCCAAGATGCGCTACCGATCGTTCGGACTGGTCATGTCATCCATCCTTGAAGCAGCCAGATTGGTTTGGGAGCGGTACGATCCGCATGCAGGTGCGGCAATATTCCTGGATCCCACGCTGATGGTGCCCGATCTGCCTGAGGGCGCCGCGCGGGCAGGCATGCCAGTACGCTACCGTCGCTTGGAAGCGAGTGGCGTCGTCAAGGAAATGCTCAAGGGCGCATCCCCGGATGCAATTTCATCGTTCATGAAGGATAACCACCCACTCGGCCGGCGGGTCTACGGCAATCCCTATCGGGGATACGCCGGCACCTACCTGGATTAAGCACTATGGATGGAGGGCGCTCCCTCAGATCTGGTCGATACTGCCTGTCTGCCGTGTTGTACACGACCTCGCCCGAACAGTCATCTGCAGAATTTGCGCCGACGGCGGCTATAGGCCATATCGCGGGCATGCGTGGTCGCCGAGATCAGCCACCAGTACGCTTAGCATGATGACCATGCTTTCTGAGCTCTGTCAGGATCTGCTCGCAGTGGTCTCCCTGCAATTCAATGACACCATCGTTGACTGTTCCGCCGCAGCCGCATGCCGTACGCAAGCCGTACGCAATTGCTTGCCCAGTAAAGCCAGTGCAGCAGGGTCGAGCGCCAACCCCTTGATGAGAGTGACACTTATACCGCCCCGGCCTTTCGTTTGGCGTGACACGCGCACCACACCATCCGCTATGGGCACGGCCTTAAGCCTGCAGGCACAGTCTGACAGAGGCCGTCGGCATTCAGCACACATGCATCCGCCATCCGTGGAAACCACAAGGCCGCTGTTTGAACTACCTTTCATGTCTTGCTCATTAATTCTTGAAGCGTGAATCGTCCGAGTTTAGCACCGCGCCACTGTCCGCTCATGGCCGACGATAGCCTTCCCTGTCAACAGGTATCGGTCACAGCAAACAGATTGGCGAGCGCAAAGGGAACGATCATCACGGGAGCGCGGTGAGCATTTGTCCGTTGCCAATACCACCTGCCCTGTAATCTTATTACGCCGACAGGAATGTCTTATTGCAGGCGCACGATGTTGCATGAAGTGCTGTAAATCATTCCGTTGAAAAACGAATTGGCACTGTCGGTTGCCATCACGATGCCGTCATTAATCCTGGCGGAAAAAGTATGGTTGTGTAAACTTCGCGGACAATAAAAATCAAACAGTCGTCAGGAACAACCCGACAACAATGAGAGTCAGTGAATCCATTGGTGCTGTCTATGCAAGCATGGACAGCAAAGCGCAAGTGTGAATCGATGACAGACCTTCAGCCTCTCAATCGATCGATTGCATTGCGGTCGAGCAAACCAGAAAGAGAAAGAGCGAATTGACTACAGCACCGCTAAAGCATCTGGAAACAGCTGACAGCTGGTATATCGACCAGGGTGAAGGCATCCCGATTGTCTTCATTCATGGTTCTCTGTCGGATTGCCGTTCATGGGCGCATCAGCAAAGGTTTTTCGAACAGTCATTCCGGTTTATCGCATTGAACCTGCGTTATCACGGCACCGAAGCATGGCCAGACGAGGGTTCGGGATATTCGGTGACCGATCATGCCCGGCAAGTGATCGAGTTTATCCAGGCATTGAAGATTGGAAAGGTACACCTGGTTGGCCATTCTTACGGCGCCGAAGTGGCGATGTATGTCGCGCTGGAGGCACAGGATTTGTTATTCAGTGTCATACTGCATGAACCGCCGGGCGACTTTCTGGTCACCGGGCCGGACGCCCCTGCCATCCTGGAGGAGAGGGTGAAGTTGTTCGCTCCCGCAAGATCCGCAGCCAATGCCGGCCATCTGGAAGATGCCGCGCGCCTGCTGATCACGGTGGTCATGAACCACGGGCCTGCAGTATGGGAGAAGGCATCGGAGTCAAGTCGGACGATGATGCTCGAAAACGCCAGGACGCTTCCCCTGCTTTTCTCCGCGTCACCGCCACCGCCTCTGTCGTGCGATCAGCTTGCCCAGATCACCGTCCCTGTCCTGATCATCAACGGTGAAAAGACGATGCCCTACTTCGAACGGGTAGGGCAGCGATTAACGGAATGTATCGATGGAAGCATCCGTAAAATCATTCCCCATACGACGCATGCGTCGCAAGACCAGAATGTCGATCTGTACAATCAGGTTTTGCTTTCCTTTCTGACGGGGACCAGGGCGTAATTGCCCGTTGTTGCGCACGCAGGTGCAAACGACGTCATGAAGTCACATAACTTAGTTATATGCGCGATCTGCCCCATTAAGCAACGCGCGCTGTAATGATTTATTCTAAAAATCAAAAGGGCCGCAATGCGGCCCTTTTGAAACGCAAAACGACAAGTAATTACTTGCGTGTGCGGCTAGCTGCGGCAGCAAACCCTTCACCAGCCTGGGTAGCTTGGTTGATTACCGTTGCGACGTTCGCCTGCACTGCATCGGTCGCTTGCTTGGTAACCTTTGTTAGCTGCTCGTAACCCGCGCTGGCGTTGGCGACAGACAATTTCATCATGTCGATGATGTTTTCCGAACCGGCCGGCGCATTCTTGGTAGCTTCGTCGATGAAGGCGGTAAATTTACGGACGGTTGCTTCAAATTGTTCCTGCGTCGCACGGGCGAATTCAACCTGTGCAGTCGATGCAATATCGGTGAGATGACGATTGTAGGCAACGGCTTTCGTCACACTCGATTGGGGCAATGCTGCGACCAACTGCGTCGCTTCTTTCGCGTCCTTGGACGCCAGCAGCTGCTTTGCAATGACGCTCGACTCTTCCAGAGAAGTTTTAGCGGCATTCGTGTTGAGGTCAACGACCTTGCTCGTGCTGTCAACTGCGGTCGTCGACAGCTTGGTCATGAATGCGACTTGCGTCTCAATACCATTTCTGATGGCGTTTAGAAACTGCTCGTTGCCGGGAAATAGGTTGTTGCCGATCACCGGGAACTGTCCACCGGCTGGGAACACATTGGCGAATGCATTCGTGAACAGGCTGTTAGCCGGTTGAAAATTTTTGAACATATCTGCAAATTGGTTATTCATTGGAAACATTAACGACTCCTTGGATGTATAGGATGACCCCCATAGGATGCTATGGGTGCGCATAGAATTGTGCATTGCAATATGCGCATTATAAGAAGCGTACTGACCCTGTCAACGTTTTTATTGTGCAACGCAGCAAACAGCAATGGGAAAGACATCATGCTTAGCCGCTTGGGCAGCAAACTTTGTGGTTGAGAGAGAGTGAATTGATCATGTCGCATACGATGCATAGCTCGCACAAGCAGATTAAATTCAGAGATCTGCTTTGGGACCGATTTTGTTGAAAAAGTCTGGCGGCAACTTTCCCATTTTTGCGAATGGGTGGTCTTAAGTTGCTTAGCAAAACAATCACGGCGAACTTTCGACGATTGATTTCACACCAAACTCAATGACAGCGCATTTGCCGCCGAAGTTGTTATCCGCCTGCTCTCATTTGAACTTTGGAGCGCAAACCGAATATTGCTCTCTGGCTTTTTCAACGGAATCGACCCATTGCAATCCGCCGATCGAGTATTTCAGATGGCTGCTGTACGGTATAAAGCCGCCACTGCTGTTTGAAGGCAGTCGCCAATAGCCGACCCACAGCGGACGTTGAGCCACACACGGCATAAAAGAAGCAGAAACGCCCTGGTGTTTTCACAGGGGCGTTGTGCCGTCACTTAAACTATTTGATGACTTCGCTGCTCTGCGTCGGATAGGCGTCCGGAAGAACGATCGCGTAGCGTCGCGCATCTGCAGCTCCCGATGGGATGGTGTCGATCAGAACGACTGATGAAAACGTTTTGGGACCGCTGGCATACGGGTCGTGATACGTCGGGAAAATCTTCTTCGAGTACGCGCGCAGCACAAAGCCTTTGTGCTCGATGGCGGGCACAGTCAGGACGGTCTCCTGCTTAAGAAACCGACTATCTGGAAGGAGTTGTGAAATGCCGATGCAAAGACGGGCAGTTAGAAGCATCGGATGCAACCACAATCCGCCGAATGCCAACTGAAAGCAAGAAGAATTAGGCTGCTGCCATGCGGACATAGCGGCGTTATGACCGCTCCACTTCCAGATCTATACGGATCTGATTCGATGCGGGCTATGCCACGTCGGCATTAAGTACTGACACTCTGATTTTCCGACTGTCGATACCTTGCAGGACAGAGGCTGAAGTAATCAGGTACCAGGGATCGGAGGTCTAGCCCTCGGATTCGGCGCTCAGGCGCCATCGATCAGCTGTAATTATTTTGCCCATCGACCTCGCGGTCATCATCCCTGAAAAATTTGCGTGCAAATTGCAGTATCGCGTCATCGGACCGCTGTTCCATCGCCTCGACACGCAGGATGCGATCCGCCAGGGCGGGATTGCAATGCTTCATGTGATTGATGAGTTCATCCTTGGCACCATTGGATCCAATAATCAGGATTTCCGACATTCCCGAAATCGCTAGCGAAATCTCTTCATAGAACGATTGTTCCTCGCGATGCTGTTGTTTTCCCGTAGCAATTTTTTTATGAGCCAATTGATCTTTTCGATGCTGCGAATGAATAACGAGCTGCTTTTCCGAACTCGGGTTTAAATGCATCACATGCGCTTCGGCCTGATCGACCCAAACCACCGCCTGATGAAAAGACATGTTTTTCCTTTATGGGATGGTCGACGCTATATTTGCTTCATCCCAATTCAATTCTTCAATGAAGTCAAGGTTTGAAGGGTGCCGCCAGTAAATCTCCCTTGACCTAGGAGCTTTGGCTGACATGCTGGGTGTGCATCGCCCCAGCAACAGCATCGTAGCCGGCGCCTTCCAGCAAGCCGGCACGATCCATTACCACAGTGGGCACATGACAATTCTCAAGCGAGGAGCGCTGGAGCAGGCATGTTGCGAGTGCTATGGCATCGTCAACCAGCAGTATGCGCGCACCGTGGGTTTGTTGTGCGAAAAAAAAAGCCTGACCGCGTTCAACGGTGCTGCGCGCGCTATGGAAGCTGCACTATGGAAGCCGCAATCGGGAAAGGTCATAGTCTGTCATGGTTTGCTGCCAATCGCGCCACTAGAGGGAATGGCCACTTTCGCCTCTCTAAGCAGTGGGTTACCTTCCGTGATGGAAGGACGGCTCGTGGCCGGTAAACGCCCTGTAGCCCTACGGTGAGGCTTACCAGCCGCATGCTATACCTCCATCTGCTCAGCTATCTCAAGCGCATCGTCAGCCTCAATGCCGAGATAGCGCACAGTGCTCTCCGCTTTGGCATGCCCTAAAAGAAGTTGGACCGCGCGCAGGTTCTTTGTCCGCCGGTATATCAGCGTCGCCTTCGTCCGGCGCATCTGTGCGTGCCATAGGCTGCCGCATCCAGACCAATTGACTCCACCCGAGAGGCCACAATGCGCGCGTACTGGCGGGTAGACAGTTGTTGATAGCGATTTTGCGATGCAAACTTGCACAGCCGGAATTGGCGCATTCCGATTAGGGCAGCCAGCAGGCCAGCGATAATGGAAAGCGCCTCTGCCAGGGGAACGAATTGCAGTTATGCATGCGTCGTTATCGAAATTGTTGGGAGCCAGAGCACAGCTCTGACGCTGCGGCGGACTCCTTTTGCGGCAGCCTGAAGAAAGAGCGCAAGCGCATCTACACAACTCGCAATCTTGCCCGCGCCGATATCGTTGATTACATCGAAGTCTTTTACAATTGCACCAGGCGCCACAACTGTCTGGATTACGTCAGCCCCGAAGCGTTTGCGCGCGCCGCGATGTGAGGCCAGAACTTGTGCCGTGTCAGGTTAGTCCATTGTTTGTTTCCAATCGGGAATTGTGACCGCAGATTAAGTGAAATATGTCATCAAAGCAGACACAAATGACGATACTGGAATCAAGCGAAAAACGCGAAGCGGTTTTCAGCACGATGATCCGGATTGCAATGGATGCGTTAATTGTTATTGATATCGACGGCGTCGTGCATGCATGGAATCCACAGGCCGAAATTATATTTGGCTGGAAGCAGGACGAAGTTGTGGAAAAGCCACTAGATCATTTTATCCAGTTCCGACAATCAGACAACGACAACACGAACAACGCGACATTCAGTTTTTTACAAGTCCTTGACCAGCGCATCGAGGTGTCGGTCACCAATCGGCATGGATCGGTGCTCGCGGTTGAACTGACGGTTACACCGGTTCGACTCGATGACATCAAGCTTTTCGTTGCTTGCATCCGCGACTTGACCGATATAAAGAAGGCAGAACAACGGTTGCAGACTGCACTTGATCCATACAAGCGGCTCATGGATTCCTCTCCAGATGTTATTTGTACGATTGATGATGCAGGCATTTTTGTCCAGGTCAGTAAGGCATCTGAGCGAATATGGGGATATCCACCTGAAGAATTGATTGGCAGGCCTTACATCGATCTCGTCCACCCGGCTGACCGTAGCATCACTGTTATGGAACAACAAGCACTGAAGACGTCGACGCTGAATCTTCACTTCGAGAACCGGTATCTCCACAAGAATGGACAGGTGGTCGACGTTGTATGGTCAACAAAATGGTCTGCGAATGACCGAACCTATTATTGTGTCGCCCGCGATGGTACAGAAACCAAAAAGGCCGCATCCGCGCTGGCTGAACGGGACAAGTGGTGCCAGTCGCTGTTTGAACATCACCCTGACGGCGTATTTGCATTCGATCTTAACGGGCATCTCCTTTCGGCGAACGCGGCATTTTGCGTCATGACGGGCTACTCCCGCGAGGAGCTGGCCGATATAGGGTTTCAGCAATTGGTGGCCCCCGAAAGCGTCGCAATGGTAGAAGAACACTTTTACGCTGCTACCCAGGGAAAGGCGTCCAGCTTTGAAGCCATTGGGGTGCGCAACGATGATGGTCGCTATGACGCGCAGGTGATGGCGTTACCGATTATCGTCAATGACCAGATTACAGGTTTACATGGTATCGCACGCGATATTACCAATAGCAAGAACTATGAGCGACGCATTCAGTACCTTGCAACCTATGACAGCATCACCGGCCTGCCGAATCGGAATTTGCTCAATGATCGCATTCAGCATGCAATCGACCAGGCTGCGCGCCAAGGGCATCTCGTTGGCATTCTATTTTTGGACCTGAATCGTTTTAAGATTATCAATGACAGCCTGGGTCACGACAAAGGCGATCTTTTGTTGCGAATCGTCGGAGATCGCCTTAGCCAATGCGTTCGCCAAGCCGATACCGTGGCCAGGGTCGGCGGGGATGAATTTGTCGTCGTGTTGGAGAATGTATCGTCGGCAGAGCGCGTCATCGAAATTGCGCGGGAATTGCTGACTGAGATAGAAAAACCCGTTAGGCTTGATAGTCACGATTTCACTGTGTCCTGTAGTATTGGCTGCAGCCTTTATCCAAAAGATGGACATGACGCTGTCACTTTGTTACGCAATGCCGATCTGGCAATGTACGAAGCAAAACCAGCGCAGGGTGGCGCTTATCGCTTATTCAAAGCGGACATGAACGAACGTGTCAAAGCACGATTGCTGCATGAGCATCAATTGCGGCATGCATTGGAAAGAGAAGAGTTGGTTGTGTACTATCAACCCCGTATTCATATCGCAAGCAATCGAATTGTCGGGGTAGAGGCGCTGGTCCGCTGGCAGCATCCCGATCGTGGCTTGGTGCCGCCCAATGAATTCATTCCGCTTGCGGAAGAAGTTGGTTTGATCAACGAATTGGGCGAGTGGGTGTTGAAGACAGCCTGTCATCAACTTCGGTCCTGGCAAGTTGCCGGGCTTCCTCCATTAAAAGTATCGGTCAATCTGTCTCCCTTTCAGCTCGCGTCTGACTCTACAATCATTCATGCCGTCAAAGACACGTTACTGGACAGCGGACTGGGCGCTGAATGGCTGGAGCTGGAAATCACCGAGACGGGCTTGATGGAAAACGTTGAGTCAACCCTGGTAAAACTTTTTGAAATTCGGGATGCCGGTGTATCGATTTCGATTGATGATTTTGGTACTGGTTACTCGTCACTGAGCTATTTGAGGCGCTTACCCGCTAACACACTCAAGATCGATCAGTCATTTATCCGTGACATGGCAGACAGCAAAGATGATGCGGCCATTGTCTCTGCGACCATCGCGCTCGCCCACACGATGCAAATGAAAGTGGTGGCTGAAGGCGTGACCACGGCAGAGCAGATTCGTTTCCTGCAAGAATACGAATGCGATGAAGTACAGGGTTACTGGTATAGCCCTGCGCTTCCTGCCCATGAATTGGCCATTCTTCTTCATGCCGGAGGCTATATGAACGTTAGCGCAATACGGCACTAAACATATTCAATGTTCACATCTAAATAGATTGCCATGACTCAAGTGCTAGACGCAAGCGTCGAGCTTGCACGACTCATCCGCCTCAATGTCCAACACATCCTGCGTGACTGGCGCAAAGGCGTCAACACGTTGTCGTCGGCAAAGGGCCTGGATACGCCTACGCTCAATGACCATATTCCTGACTTTTTGGGTGAACTGGCGAGCACATTCGAAAATTCATCGGATGCCAGTATCGCTTCAAGAATGGCACATGGCACGCCGCCGGCCCATGGATTGGAAAGGCTGCGCAATGGTTTTGAAGTAGAGGAAGTCGTTGCCGAGTACAACATTTTGCGCGAATGTATTCACGATCTGGCGGACCGAAACGGACTCGTATTGCAAGGAAAGCCATTCCACATCCTGAATCGCGCCCTCGATGGCGCAATTGGCGCCGCCGTTCGACAGTATGCAACACAGCAGGCGCTGGAAGTACAGCAGCGCAGGCACGACTATCTGGCATTCATCACCCATGATTTGCGCACGCCCTTGAATGCCATCTCGCTGGCCGCGCTGATGCTGGAAAACATGGCTGCTGTGTACCCCGACGCCGACCGGGCAAGTCGAACGTTCAAAACTTTGCACCGCAATGCAGGCTATCTCAATACGTTGGTGAACAAAGTGCTGGAAGAGAATGCGAATCTTCATACCGAGGTCAGCGTGAAGGTGGAACGCCGGCGCTTCGATTTGTGGCCCCTGGTGGAATCGCTTGTCTATGACCTTCATCCCGTTGCAGGAACCGGAAGCACGACGCTCATCAATGCGATTCCGGATGACCTGACTATTTACGCAGATGCCGCACTGTTGCGTCGTGTGTTTCAAAACCTGATCGCCAATGCGTTCGAACATGCACCTTCTGGTCAGGTAATCATTTCTGCCTGCCGATCGGCATCGGGCAATGACATTGAATGCAGCGTCAGTGACAATGGAATTGGTATTGCCGATGACCGTCTATCCTTAATATTTGCCAAGTACCAATCCGATGGCGAAACGAAGCTCACGCGCGGTCTCGGTCTCGCCATCTGCAAAGCATTTGTCGAAGCCCATGGCGGCGCAATCAGGGCAGAAAGCACGATCGGTCAAGGCTCCGTGTTTACCTTCACGATTCCGCAGGCGGAAGCATCACAACCTGTACCTCAATGAGCAATCACGAAGTGCCTACCGATGGAAAATCGGCGCATGCAAAGAAGATCATCACCAGTTGTCACTCCAGATACAGGTCCAACCAACACAACCCGAGACGGTTCGATCCCTGTGGGAAGCGCCATTCGCATATTTAGACCGACATCACTGCGGTCAACGGCATGACCTTGACATTTTTTCGACGATCGCGACGGCGACAATGCGATAGTGTATTTCTGGATCTGTTGCTAAGCCTATCCAATCGACCTTTTACAAACACAAATGCAATGTTGTGCTTGTTTGTACTGTACACAGGACCACGAATGTTGTGCCGAAATGCTGTTGTCATACGCCTGTCCTATACGGCGTCTTGGCATTGCCATTGAATCCATTCAAGAGAAGTATTTCCAACAGTTTTTCTCAACGCAACGCCAAACCATAGAAAAAAATGCCATTGAACTTTCACTATGGCGCGGCAGTCAACACCACCTTCATTGACAAGAAAATCACCTCGTTCGAGGTGATTGCTTACCTTAATTTTCATCAATCATGGAGGTAATGATGTTTCCATTTTCCCAGTCCATCACACCGGCGGTGCAAGACCATATGAAGTCACAGTTTTCTCTTTTCACCGAGATGTCGCAGAAAATGTTCGACAGTGTGCAAAAAGTGAATGAGTTGAACATTCAGGTGGCAAAAACAGTGATGGAAGAATCGCTGCAGAGTACCCAGCAAGTGTTGTCGGCGCGCGATCCGCTCGAAGCCCTGTCTGTGGTGACCGGCCAGGTACAACCGAACACGGAAAAGCTTCGTGCGTACCAACAGCATTTGACGAACATTGCTGCTGGCACCCAGGTTGAACTGGCAAAGACAGCGGAGTCGCGCATACCTGAAACGACCCGAACAGCAACGGGTGTGGTAGACGAAGTGGCCCGGCAAGCGTCGGAAGAAACACAAAAGGCCACGGAGCGGCAAAAGGCTGCGATGGAGAAGGTAACGAACCCGATCAAAGCAAGCCCGACCGCTCCGAAAGGTGCTGCGACGGGAGCCCAACACGGCACGCATTAATTAATCTTCATTTTGAAGCAGACACATTAAAGAATAGCCCCTGGCGCCAATCGCAACAGGGGCTAGTTCTCACTGACGCAGTGACATGTATGTGCCAAACGAAGTGACCTCACACACCGGTTTGGCATGACGAGTTGGCTGCATTGCGCTAATGATGCACCGGGCGTTGCGGCTACGAGGGTTTGCTGGCATAGGGTTTGTTGGCCATATCGGGCTCTGCAGATCACACGGCAGATCATCATTGCTCCAGCTGCGACTGACCGACTCGGCACTCCGGCGAGCAGTTGTCTCCCGGTCGATACGCGCGCATCCGTTCAAAAGCGCCGGCAAGCCAACAGCGCTTCACAGCGCGCCTCGACGGCGCAACTGCATTTCCTTATTCCGCCTCGTCGGGTGCATAGCGCAGCAGGTCGCCAGGCTGGCACTGCAGGAATTCACAGATACGCTCAAGGGTGTCGAAGCGCACGCCCTTGACCTTGCCTTGCTTGAGTAGCGACAGATTGGCTTCGGTAATACCGACGTACTCGGCCAGTTCTTTCGACTTGACCTTGCGCTCCACGAGGACGCGATCCAGTGTGATGACGATCGGCATGGCGTCTTTAAACGAATTGCGTGTTTTCTTCTTCGATCGCAGCAGCGCGCGCCATGACGGCCGCTACGATCCACACCAAACTTGCCATTAGCAACATCAGCAGCTGGCCAGTATGCACATTCACCACCAGCTGACGCTGCCCGGGGCCGTTTGCCACCGTCAGAACAAGGCTTAGCAGCGACGGGGTCACCAGGCCGGCCAGGCCGGAGCCGAACATCGCGGCGGCAAAGCCGCGCAGACCCCGGATCGTCGGCGGCGTGAAAAAGCTGCCACACGCGAAGTGACGGAAGCAGGTGCGCAAACGCGCCAGGCCGAAGACGATGAAGGCGACCGGCACCATGTTTACCGCGAACGCCGCAACACGCTGCCATGGCTGCAGCGCACCGATGCGCACGCCTGCCAGCGATGCAATTTTGTCTGCTGACAACTCCGCCCACTGCCAAGCCAGGCCAAGTGGCAGCAACATCATCAGCATAGGAATGACGGCACTCAGCCACCTGCTGTAGCGCTGGATGCGCATTGCTGCCTGATCGGCTTGTCTTGTCTGAAGTGCATACGCATCATGCATGGCGTGCTCCTGAATATTGACTATCTATTCATTTAATTATCGTGTTACGATAATTTATCAATGCTAAACGATATCTCGAACGTGCCATGAATGCAATAGACCGACAACATTCGCCACTTTTCAGAGCACGAAAAGCCGTGTTGCAGATGCTGGCAGCGATGTTTGCGGCCGCGCTGGCCGCGTGCGGTGGCGCTGCCGCGAGCAAAGCTACGGTCATCGCAACCCCGGACTACGTCCGAACGTGCAGTGCCGAGGCCTATGCCGGAAAGCCAAGGGTTGACCATGTGCCGGTGCTGCCCGGTAGCAGCGCCCTGCGTCCCGTTGGAGGCGAACTGCCGCTCCAGGCAAGAGAAGCGTTGGAGCAGGATCTGGAATGGGTGCTGCGTAACACGGCGGCACCGGGCATCACCGCAGCAGTCGGCATCCCGGGCAAAGGCATCTGGTCTGCAACGCGAGGCGTCAACAATGACGGCGCGCGCACGCCTTTCGCTGCGCCGGCATTGTTCCACTGGGCCAGCGTCGGCAAGGCTTTTACGGCGATGGTGATTGCACAACTCGAAGAAGAAGGACGCCTGTCGCCGGATGCGGCTCTGGCGAACTGGTTTCCCGACTTTCCGAATGCGCAGGCGATCACCATCGGCCATTTGCTGACCCATACCAGCGGCATTTATAGCTACCAGGCCGATCCGGAATACCGGGCGATGCGCGGCTACCAGCCGCCGGAACGCGCGATCGAAATCGCCGCGGCACATGGCAATGCGTTCTGCCCAGGTCAATATTGGTCTTATTCGAACACAGGCTATGCTTTGCTTGGAAAGATCATCGAGAAGATCGAGGGCGTACCCTTTCACCAGGTGGTCGAGCAGCGCATCATCGCCCGAGCGAGGCTTTCACATCTGTATGCGCTCGCCCCCGGCCAGTCCATCGCCGCAATGGCGCGAATTGACGACGCATTTGTGCCAAGCAATCCATTCAGCGCCGGCAATATCGTTGCCACGTCGGAGGACATGGTGCGCTTTTGGCATGCGTTCGTCGCCGGACAAATCATTCGTCTGGAAAGCCTGACCAGCGCGTTGTCGGCGCTGTACCCGATGTTCGGCATGGATTCGCAATTTTATGGCCGAGGCATCATGCTGTACACCTTCAACAATCCGGACGGAGAGAAACAGGTATGGATTGGCCATAGCGGCGGCACCCCTGGACTGCATACCGTGGTGGCCTACGATGTGCGCAGCAATGTGATCGTCGCAGTTGCCGTCAACGCCGATGTCTCTCCGCTCGCCGTGGCCAACAAGCTGCTGGGTTCGGTCAGGCGGCACGGATTGAGCATATACGCCAACGACAACTAGTCCGTGTGACGGGTCCTTTGCTGCGTTCGATTGTTGCACGCGAGGTTCGGCTGTGGCGGGGATTTGCTTCCCTTGATGATATCGTCAGGTTGAAGTAACACAGTCGCTGATATTGAATCAGGCGCTATAGCTTGACACTAGGCGCAGCATCGGGATCGGCCGCACATGGCCGACACTGTGTAGAAAATAAAAGCGCTTGTCGATGTGTGCACGATTGGCACAATTGGTTATATCAGAACGCGCTTTCCTTACGCCGACGACGTGACTGGCGAAAAAAGATTTCAGACGCATCGCATTTTTACACAGTCTGGACCCAAAGCAGTCGTATTGCAAACGATCGCTTATAAAGCGACCTCGATGACATGTATCCGCCCAAGAACGCCTTGTAGTCAGGCAGTCGCCAGCGAGGCGGTGCAACAGGTGTCGAAAACAATAGACTCCACAGCGGAGCATTTATACTTTCAGTTCTGACATCTCCGTCATAACGACTTTTCAGGAAAATATGTCTCAACTGCCAGCATCCGTAGTGACCATTGACGTAGATCAGCCCACTGACGCGCATAGGCGATTTCTCGCGCTATTCGACCAGGCGCCGGTCAGTATGCAGCTGTTGGCTGCAAGTGGACAGACGATCCAGGTCAATAAGGCATGGGAAGCCCTGTGGCTGCCCCCTGATATGAACGGCCTGAAAGATTATGTATTAAGTTCGCAGTACAATGTTCTCACCGATCTGCAGCTTCAGGCAAAGGGCATTACGCCTTATCTGCAACGCGCTTTTGCTGGGGAATCCGTCAAGATTCCTGCCATTTATTACGACCCCGCTGACCTTGGAAGACCCGGTCGCGCACGCTGGGTGACGGCGAACGCCCATCCCCTCAAGGATGGGAATGGATGTGTGCAGGAAGTCATGCTGATGCACGAAGACATCACTGATCAGATAGAAGCGCAAACCGTGCTTCGCAACAGTGAAGAGCGCTTCCGTTCCCTGGTCATGGCAACCAGCCAGATGATCTGGACTACCGCACCGGATGGCCGTGTATTGGAGGATTCGCCTTCCTGGCGGGCCTTTACCGGACAAACCGACGAAGAATGGAAGGGGCATGGCTGGCTGGACGCTGTCCATCCGGACGACCGCGAACGGGCAAGGCTTGTCTGGACTGAAAGCGTCAGCAACAAGTCCACTTACGAAACGCATTACCGGCTCCGGCGGCATGATGGCCAATACCGTTGGACCGTCGTTAAAGGCGTGCCAGTGCTGAATCCAGATGGCACCATCCGCGAATGGATGGGTGCCAATACGGATGTGACGGAGCAAAGGCAGACTGAGCAGGCACTACAACGCAGTGAAGGTCAACTCCGCCTGGTGCTGAATACCACTCAGCAAAAGGTGTTTACTGCAACGCCGCATGGCGACGTCGATTATTTCAATCCCGCCTGGACCGACTTTACCGGGTTGTCCTTCGAAGAAATTAGAGATTGGGGCTGGCTGAAGTTTATTCATCCTGACGATGTGGAGGACAATATCAGGATCTGGCAGCACTCCATCGATACCGGGGAACCGTTCCAGTTCGAGCATCGCTTTCGCCGCGCAGACGGTCAGTTTCGATGGCATTTGTCGCGTGCCGTACCTCTGCGAGACACGGAGGGAAGCATCATCAAATGGGTTGGCTCCAACACGGATATTCATGAAATCAAGGTAGCGGAGACGGAACTGGAAGTGCGCTTGGCGGAAGAGACCCGCAATGCTTCCCTGCTCAAGAAAGTCGCCGTTGCATCACGCAGTCTTCACACCGAGCTTACGGTAGACGATATTGCGCAATCGTTGGTAGAGCATGCGCAAAGCATCCTGGAAGTGCACCAGGCTGTGGTTTCCTTCACCAAGTCGGCAGACTGGTCGCAGGCCATCAATGCCGTCTACCTGTCAGAAAAATATGCCCGGTTTCGCAGTTATGCTACCAAACCGGATGGAAGCGGCATCTATGCCGAAGTCTGCCGTACCAATAAGCCGATGCGTCTTACCCAGGAAGAATTGGAAGGACATCCTGCCTGGAAAGGTTTCGGCAAACACGTCGCCGAGCACCCGGCCATGCGGGGATGGCTGGCTGTGCCACTGGTCGGACATGATGGCAAAAACTTGGGATTAATCCAGGCGTCAGACAAGATAGCCGGCGAATTCACAGAACAGGATGAAGCCATCCTGGTCCAGTTGGCCTCAGTTGCTGCAACTGGTTTTGAGAATGCGCGTTTGTATGAATCGCTGCGGGAACAGGACCGGCGCAAGGATGAATTCCTGGCGATGCTCGCGCACGAACTGCGCAATCCGCTGGCGCCGATTTCTGCAGCCGCGCAACTAATGGAAATAGCGAAACTCGATGAAGGCCGTCTGAAGCAGACAAGCCAGATCATCAGCCGTCAGATCCGGCATATGAGCGCTCTGGTGGACGACCTGCTGGATGTATCTCGTGTGACGCGGGGACTGGTTACCCTGAACAAAATCGATCTGGACATCAAGCGCGTTGTGTATGAAGCAATTGAGCAGGTTCAACCGCTGATTGATGCTAAACGCCATCATCTCACCGTCGACCTTGGTCCGGAGCCGGCCCATGTATCGGGTGACAGCAAACGCCTGGTGCAGATTCTGGCGAATCTGTTGAATAATGCCGTCAAATATACGTCAGAGAACGGCAGCATCCATGTCGGGATGGCGATTTCAGACCATCATGTCTATCTTCGTATTTCGGATAACGGAATTGGCATTGCCAGCGAAGTTCAACCTCACGTATTCGAGCTGTTCGCACAGGCGAAACGAACAGCAGATCGTTCGCAGGGTGGCTTGGGGATCGGTCTGGCTGTCGTCAAAGGCCTCGTGGAGCTGCATGATGGGCAAGTTAGCTGTGAAAGCGAAGGGCCAGGAAAAGGCAGTCGTTTCACCGTCATACTGCCAAAACTGGTGCACTCAAAAAATGAGGCCCCTTTAATTGACCTGAAGGGGGTCGCCAAGAGTGATAGCCAGCTTCAGGTGTTAGTCGTGGATGACAATGCCGACGCAGCAAACACGCTTGCCATGCTGCTCGAAGTGGCCGGGCACAAAGTTGTGGTGGAATATGATCCCTACTCAGCATTGGAAAGAGCAGGTAACGCGCTACCTGATGTATGCATACTGGATATTGGTTTGCCTGGCATGGACGGAAAAGAACTGGCAGTCCGACTCAGGGCAAACAAGGTCACATCGCAATCCATGCTGATCGCGTTGACTGGTTATGGCCAGGACACAGATAAAAAGAGTATTCTCGCCTCCGGTTTCGATTACCATTTCGTCAAACCGGTCGATGGTAGCCAGCTTCTGGAGCTACTGAGTCATCTTAAAAAAACATAAAACAGGCTTGCCCACGTAGCGGGAAGACTGGTTGCCACGAGCGATCGCAATGCCATCGCGACCGAAGATGCCGGTCAGCCGCGACGGCTTGGTGCTGCGTGAATCGAATGCCCGGACAAAATAGCTGGCATGAAGATCTGGTTGAATGCGTATTTCTGGCGTGGCGATGGTATCGCAGGCATCGCAACCGAAACGGTTGGCTGCTTGGCAATCGTCCCGACAACACAATTCGACACAACGAAGCCAGGGGAACTGAAGACGCGGTCATCCCATTTACCCCCGGCATTGGGCAAGCGCGTTCCATAAGGAACAAGGGTAATGATCAATGGACGGCCCTGCTGTTCCGGCAGCAGGGCCCATGAATCTTGCGTTCTGTTGGAAACCACCATCAACGCATGCAGTGCTGAAAAGTCACCCTTTTTAGAAGCCGGGAATTGGCAAAGACACGCAGGGAAGCCTGCGCGGCCGACACGTCCGTGTCGAATTTGACTGCGGCAGCCCACACCGTTTCTTGAACGCTACGCAAACACGCATCCTGCTCCCGTTGCAAAAGCCTGGTCAATCCCACCCATGAAAAAGCCGTCGCTGGACCAAGATTGGCGACCGCCGTCAGCAGAAGATTGCGGCGGGTTTTGATTGACGGGGTTTGGCAGGAATCACGGGGGCTGGCAACTCGGTCGGTGTTATGCAGCCAATAGTGTCCCGGATTCAAAAACATTTTGCAGTTTTTCGTTGCCGGTGCAAGCCAGAAAGCACTCACGTACGGCTGCGCTTGCCCATCCCGGTCTATCGCCTTACGGCGCAGGCAACAAAGGACAGTCGCCGTACAGGGCGGCTCAGCCACGCCTACCGCGATGAAATCGTCTTTGGCCGGGCAAGTCAGCTCGCTGTCAGCACGCGATTCTTTCCTTCTTTTTTGGCGCGGTACAGCGCCTTGTCGGCGTAGGCAATGACGTCGTCGATGGTCTGACCGCCGGCGAACTGCGCAACACCCGCGGAGAATGTGCAGCTAATCGGTTGCTGGTGAATCTGCAGTTGTCGCGCTGCCAGCGATGCCTGCAAGCGGATGACGGTCTGCGTCGCCGGCTGCAGCGGTGTGTCGGGGAGGACGAGCAAGAATTCTTCACCGCCGAAGCGCCCAATCATGTCTGTAGGACGCAACGTCCTTTGAACGGTATCAACCAGATGAACAAGGACTTCATCGCCGACGGGATGGCCGTGCGTATCGTTGATGCGTTTGAAGTCATCAAGGTCGATCATGACCAATGAAAGCGGCGTCTGGCGGCGTTGCGCGCGTGCCAATTCGCGCGGCAAACGGTCATCCAGACCGCGGCGGTTCAATGCACCGGTAAGCGCGTCTTGATGCACCCGCATACTTAAGTCCTGCAACTGCTTTTCCAGTTCCGCAATCCGCGCTTCCGCTGCGTGCATACGCGCTGCTGTTGCGACTTTATCGGCCATCGACAGCGCCTGCGCAGTTACGATGGCCCCTTGCGCAGAAGGGGGTACGGCGCGGCGAACGTGCCACGCATAGCGGCGAAAGACAAGGGAGGGTTGGGCTGCGCTGCTGACTTGTCGTTGTGAATGTGCCATTTCATACCCTGCATGATGTGTGACGCCGATGTACAGGATATCGGCCAGATTTTGAATCACTTGAGCCACGCGAAGGTTTTATCTTCTACGGGCTGCTGGCCAAACGTTTTTTTGTCGGGCTCCGTGGCCAGCGATGCGCTACGGTGCATGCGCCGCTTGCTGCCAATTGCGCCACCACGGTCCGCGCTTTCATCAGGTCGCTCAACCACGCCGGCTATGCAACGACGCCATCCATGACAGCGCAGCCATTGCCATTGCCATTGCCATTGCCATTGCCATTGCCATTGCCATTGCCATTGCCATTGCCATTGCCATTGCCATTGCCATTGCCAGCAGCAATATATTTTGTAGCCCACGGGTTTTGCGCTTGTCGGCAGCGAAGGCGGCTGCGACAATCATTGTTTCCAAATTGCACGACGAGCAGTCGTGTCACGCCATTCGCGCCGTAGGAAGATGACCATGCAGCCGGGGAAAAAAGACCCATACGACAAGACCAGCACGAAGCGTCAAGTCGCCCATTTGAAGCGTTTGGCAAACAAAAAGGGCAAACGCATCACGATTGATTTGGAAAAAGAGCATCTCGACAAGATCGACTCGCTGCTGCAGGCCAAGTATGGCGTCAGCACGTCCGATGTGATCCGCAATGCGATCAACGACGCCTATAAAATAATCTTTAATAAATAAAACCATACCGTTTAAAGAAACGGTAGAATTCATTTCATCGACGCTGGCGAAACGATTTGCAAGACCGCCACTGTGCCTGTTGAGCGAATTCTTCGATCGCCGTTCCATAAGTAGCCACATCAATTTAACGTTCCATTCCGCATCGGAACAGGACGACACACAAGTTAATTTCCTTTTGAAATTGCCTTCTTGATTGTGACCTACTATAGGTTACGTTGAGGGAATAATGGAATCAATGTATGCACCGTCTATGTTCCCTTTCCATCGGAGGACTATTAAGTCTTCCATTCATTCCCGCTACGCACGCACAAGAACTTTTGACCGGCGACACGCGCCTGGCATGTGAAGCGGTGCTTTGTCTGGCTTCAAGCCAACGCCCGGATGAATGCACGCCATCTTTGCGGCGATTTTTCAGCATCCAGCATCGACGCGTTGCCGACACGATTCGCGGCCGGTCGAATTTTCTGCGCCTGTGTCCATCATTGAATGCGGACGACCGCATGCGCGGACTGGTGGACTCGATTGCCGCTGGCGCAGGCCGCTGTTCGGCAGAAGCGTTAAACGGGGCTCTCAACGCGCCATCCGCGCAGCAGAGCGGGGCCAACGGCAACCTGGGCACTGTTGGCAACGTCATGCCGACGTACTGCACCGCGTATCTGACGCACCCGTACACGGATTTGCAGGCTGCCTCGCCCGTCTACATTGGCACACCCGAGCGCGGCGGACTATGGGTGGAGCCGGCGGCGTCTGCACAGGCGCAAGCCGCCTACACTGCGCGCGTCACGGCGGAAGATGCAGACAAATCCGGTCACCGCAGCGGCCGAACCGAAGCGGGGTTTTGAAAATGGATTTTGTCGCTCTTGCCCAGCAATGCGCACCGTCGGTGGCACATCAAACACTTGCGGCAATCGTAAAATCCGAATCGGCATTTCGCCCGTTTGCAATCGGCGTCAATGGTGGTGCCAGGCTGGTTCGCCAACCGGACAACAAACCCGAAGCGGTGGCGACGGCGACATGGTTGCTGGCCAATGGTTATGCGATTGATCTGGGACTCGGGCAAGTGAGCTCGGCAAATCTCGGCAACACCGGATTGACCGTCGAGGATGCATTCGACCCGTGCAAGAACCTCGCTGCGGCTGGCGCCATCTTGCAGCGCAATTACCAGGCGGCGAGTGCCAGGGTAACGGGCGAGCAAGCGGTACTCCAGGCCGCCCTGTCCGCCTACAACACGGGATCGTTTACCCGGGGATTGGCAAATGGCTATGTGCAAAAGGTGCTGCGCAATGCCGGCGCCGTACCGGCACCAACAGCCGCGCCGATTCCATTGCATCAAGGCCAAGCGAGACCGCGCATGCAGCGGCCGGCGAACGCCGCACAAACGCCTGTCAAGCGAGGCCCCGAATCGGCTGACGACACGAGGGTCCCGCGTGGCGGCATCCACGTGTATGGCACGGCAGGGGTGGAAAACGTGATGGTGTACTAGTTCGGCGTAGTTGCGTCGTCGAACCGTTTTGGCAAGCGCCCATGGTGCGCACGCGACGAAGACGTATAAGGCCGATAGCGGTCATTGAGGAAGGCGATTGCTGCATCGTCGTCACCACCAATGCGGCACGGCTGCGCATCGTGCCAATCCCCACTGCCGGAACCGGGCTGTGGTCACACTGAAGGAAAAGGGAGATCGCCCAAGCTCGTTACGACATGCAAATAGCAATCCCGAATGGACGCGCTGAAACATGCTGGCCCGCTTCATTTGACATCGCCATCGCACTTCCCTTTTCATCAGCGTGTTCCTGCATTGCAGAGCTTGGTAACCAATGAACCTCTCAAATTTTTACCTGACAAACGATGCTGCGCCTGCCCCTGGCAAAGCCACCAACACCAGTAGGATCGGCAAAACGACGTTCGTCCTGCTGCTGACGGCCCTGGCATTCTGCTTGCTCCCCAACCTGGCAATTGCCGGACCGTGGGATACCGCGGGCGAACAAGTGCTCGCCATCTTCACCGGGGGATTGACGCGCACGATTGCCATTATCTGCATTATTGCGCTGGGCATCGCCGCGCTCGCAGGCAAGCTGTCGTGGAACTGGGCCGTCAATATCACCATTGGCGTGGTGCTCATCTTTGGTTCGGTCTCCATTGTCGATTACCTCATTGCCGCATCCGGCGGGGGCTAAGCATGGAACAACCGCAGCATGATGTACACATCGATCCGCTGTTTGTCGGCTTGACCCGTCCTGTGACCCTGTTTGGCATTCCGTATGTCGCATTCGTGGGCGAATTTATCGCAACCGCCGTGATCTTCCTGATGATTGGCAATCCGCTATATCTGCTGTTGGCGTTGCCTTGTCATGGGGTGCTGTACCTGATCGGTTCTCACGATCCGGGCCTGTTTCATTCGATGGCAATCTGGATACAAACCAAAGGGCGCTGCAGAAATACGGCGTTCTGGGGTGCGGCCAGTTTCTCGCCGCTGCCAACCAAAAAGTGGCAAGAGTGAGCGTTTCACCGATGTGAACAACCACGCCGTAGTGCGTGAGTGAATAAATGCGTGAGTGAGCTCATGCGTGAGTCAGCACAACCGGAGGAAATGCAATGGGTGCCACATTTAAATTCAGCCAGGCGTTGAAAAATGAAGAAGGAACAGCCGCATTCATTCCTTACTCCAGCCACGTATCAAGCACCGCAGTCAAGCTAATTGGCGGCGATTACATTCAAGTCCTCCGGCTGCAAGGTGCTGCGCATGAAAGCGCCGACGTCGATGACATCAATGCTTGGCATGACGGCTTGAACAATTTCATGCGCAACATCGGCTCATCGAATGTCGCCGTATGGTCGCACGTGGTGCGACGCCATTTCGGCACATTCCCGGGCGGCGACCATCCGCCTGGTTTTTGCCGGGCATTCAATGAAAAGTACCGTGCCCACCTGGCGGACGAGCACATGCTGGTCAATGAATTGTATCTGACCATCGTCTATCGTCCTCAACCCGTCAGACTCGGCAAGCTGTTCGACCGGATCGGCGCAAAAGTGGCGATCAACGCGCAGGAAAAGCAACTTGACGAGCTCGACGCGCTGCAGGACGTAACAGATACCGCCCTGGCGGCGCTGGACCGGTACGACCCGGAAGTGCTGGGCTGCTATGCGCACAACGATACGTTGTTTTCCGAAACGCTGGAATTCCTGGCGTTTCTCATCGATGGCGAGTGGCGCCGCTTTCCATTGCCGCGCGCCGCCATCAAGGATGTGCTGGCGACGTCGCGCCCCTTCTTTGGCAAAGGCGGTTTGCTGTCGTTGAAAGGGCCGGGACGCACGCAGTACGGCGGCATGCTGACGATTCAGGAATATCCTGCCATAACCTGCCCCGGCATCTTGAACGACTTGCTGGGCAAGCCCTTCGAACTCGTCATTGCGCAAAGCTTCACGTTTCTATCCAAGCCGGTAGCCGTTGGCCGCATGAAACGACAGCAAGGCAGGATGGTTAATGCCGGCGACGTGGCCGTGAGCCAGGTCGCGGAAATCGATCAGGCACTGGATGACCTAACCAGCAACCGGTTTGTGATGGGCACGCATAGTTTCAGCATCCTGGTGCGGGCCGATGAGCAACGACTGCTGAATGACTACATCAGTGACGCTATCTCGGCGCTATCCGAAGCGGGCATGAAAGCCGCACGAGAGGACGCCGGCATTGCCGGCGCCTTCTGGGCGCAACTTCCCGGCAACTTTGCCTATCGGGTGCGCCCTGGCGATATCACCAGCCGCAATTTCGCCGGCTTCAGCTGCTTTCACAACTATCCGATCGGCCGCATTCGCGGCAACCAGTGGGGCGATGCGGTGACGGTTTTCAAGACCACTTCCGGCGCGCCGTACTACTTCAATTTTCATAAAGGGGAACAGGGTGCCGACGCGAAGAAGGCGGCCAGGCTGGACCCGAATCACAAAGACCTCGCCAACACGATTGTCATCGGCAAATCGGGCACGGGGAAAACGGTGCTGGAAATGGTGATGCTTGCGCAAGCGCAGAAATTTCACCAGCCCGACAACGGCAAACCCCTGTCGTGCGTGCTGTTCGATAAGGATCTTGGCGCCGCCGTCGGCATCCGGGCCATGGGCGGGCGCTATTACCCGTTGAAGAACGGGCTTCCCTCGGGCTTCAATCCGTTCCAGCTTGCCCCGACGCCCAACAATCTGACCTTCCTCGAACGCCTGATCAAGCAACTCGTCAGGAATGATCAAATGCCCATTACACCCCGACAGGAAACAGAAATCAGTGAAGCGATCAAGGGCGTGATGGGCGCGCCACGGGAAAAGCGCCGGCTCAGTTCACTGATTGAATTTTTCGATCCGACCGATGAGCGCGGCGTGCACATTCGCTTGCAGAAATGGTGCCGGGGCAAGTCGCTTGGCTGGCTGTTCGACAATCCACAAGATACCCTGAACCTGGATGACTGCACGATGGTGGGCTTTGACGTGACCGAATTTCTGGATAACGATGAAACCCGCACGCCGACCATCATGTACCTGTTTCATCGTATTGAAAACCTGATCGATGGCCGACGCATTCCGATTTTCCTGGATGAATTCTGGAAGCTGCTCGACGACCCGGCGTTTAAAGACCTGGCGCAAAACAAGCTGGTGACGATCCGAAAGCAGGATGGCTTTCTGGTCATGTTCACGCAATCACCGCGGCAAGTGTTGAAGTCACCCATTGCGTACGCGATCATTTCGCAAACGGCGACCAAGATTTTCCTGCCGAATCCGGAAGCCGATTACGACGACTATGTCAACGGCTTCAAGCTCACGATGCGGGAATATGAAATCGTCAGGGAGCTAGGCGAGAAGTCGCGCCGATTTTTGATCAAGCAGGGTCAGAACAGCGTCGTGGCGGAACTGGACTTGCGGGGCTTCGATGATGAACTGGCGGTCCTGTCCGGCAACACGGCAACGTCGGCGCTTGCTGAAAAGCTGGTTGCGGAACTAGGCGACGATCCGGCGCTCTGGTTACCGGAGTTTCATCGTATCCGCAAAGGATTGCCTTCATGAAGATGCTCAAGCGAATTTTTGCAGTGCTTGCGCTTTGTGTCAGTGCCGGTGCCGGCAATGCGGCGCATGCGGGCATCCCGGTGATTGACATGGCCAATCTGGCACAAGCCATTCAGCAAGTCGTGGCATGGGGACAGCAGTATCAGCAGATGGTGCGACAGATCCAACAGCTGCAGCAGCAGTATGACAACCTCAACGGCGTTCGGGGCATGGGTAACCTGGTCAACAATCCGATTGCCCGCCACTATCTGCCGGCAGAGTATGGAATCATCCTCAGGCAAGGGGTCGGCCAATGGGAAGCCATTTATAACGCCTCCAGGCGATTCGATATCTCGTTAAGCGGCCTGGATGCGGCGGGCGACGCAGTGCAGGCCTTTGAAAACAGCGGCAGGCAGGCGGCCATCAATCGCGCCACTGCGGAAGAAGCGTACCGCACTGCCAGTCAGCGATTCGATGATATCCAGGTCTTGCTGGACCGTGTCAACAATGCGCCAGACGCCAAAGACATCGCGGATCTGTCGAGCCGCATTCAGGCGGAACAGGTAATGATGCAAAACGAGGCAAACAAGCTGCAGATGCTGCATCAATTAGCCCAAGCCCAACGTGACATCGCTTATCAGCAAGCAGCGGAAATGCGCATGGATGCCACCAAAGGCGAAGTGCCTCGATTCTGATGAAGGTAATGATTGCAATCATGAAAAACGTACTTCACGTTGGAATTTTTCCGTTGTTCGTCCTAATGGCTTGCAGCGATGGCGTGCCTAAAGTCTCGAATTACCACGACATTGTTATAGACGGAAAAAAGACGACGCAAGCAGATTTTTTACAAAAGTACTGTGTTGGGAAAACCAAAAGCGAAACATGCGACAGAGTACAAAATGCCATGACTAAAGACGCTACCAAAGGCACTGTGCCTCGTTTCTGAAGAGATGATCAATGCCTGCTGATTTTCACTTTTATGAAGATGCGTTCACCATACTTAATACAGCTCTAACCGGATATTGGGAGGATGTGGCAGTCACCATTGTGGACGCGATTACTCCAGTTGCGACAACGCTTCTAGGCATCTATTTTGTGTTGTGGGGGTGGGCAATGATGCGGGGCGTTATTTCAGAACCTGTGGCAGATGGCCTTGGACGAATAATACGCCTCGCTATCATTCTTGGTTTGGCTCTAAGTGTGACAAGGTACGGCGGCTTCATTGCCAATGCTCTGTGGGAGTCACCTGAAGTGCTAGCTAGCTACATAACAACTGGCTCTTCAGATAATGGGAGCAACATGCAGTTCTTGGACCGGTTGATGTCGAAAATTTTCGATCTAGGGGACGCTTTTTGGCAAAACGCCAATGCGCGCAGCGGCTTCTTAACTATTCCCGACTTTGGGCAAATCATTCTTGTACTTTTAATCTGGGCTGCAGGTGTTATTGCCACAGGTTACACAGCGTTTCTGCTTGTGTTGTCGAAAATGGCGTTGGCTATTCTGCTTGGTGTTGGTCCGCTCTTCATTCTCATGACTGTATTTGAACCGACCAAACGTTTCTTCGATGCATGGATAGGACAAGCACTGAATTATGTTTTTTTGGTCATGCTCACCGCCGCAGCATTACGACTGATATTGACGATCATCGAGACATATCTGACCTCCGCAGCTGAGTTCGGCGTATTAGCGAACCCTAAAATTCCTCAAGCACTACCTTGTATCGTTTTCTGCATCATTGCTGCATTGGTCATGATGCAATTGCCTTCCATCGCTTCTGCATTGGGCGGTGGCGTCGCGATCGGCACGCTGGGCGCAGTGGCCTATGCCTATCAAAAAGCGAAAGGTGCTGCTGGCTCGAGCAAGAACCTGATAACCGGCCAAACGCTGAGCGACATGCGGGGTGCACGACGAGCAAGAGTGTTAAATGCAAGATGGGCGTCCAACCACCCCAGTCTGGGTCGTCTCGCCGCGGGGGCGCCGATGGCGGTATATCGAAAAATCACCGGATCGACCAACCGCGTTTCTCGGCACTAATCCCCGCAAACGAACAGTTCTCCGATACCCGAAATACCGCTCCTTTCTCTGCCTGCCACACCTCCGTCACCGCGTTTTGGCCATGCAGAGCCACTTTACCCTCGCCAGCCTTGCAAATGAAGCAATTTTATGAACCCATTCTTGTACTTGTTGCTTCTTTTCTTTTTGGTCGGATGTGCCGGCTCTCCCCCGAAGCCTGTATTGCCGCAAGGTGAGTATCGGCCAATCAACAAGGTCGCCGTGCCGGCACAAACCGACGTGTTCCATTTTGCCTATGAAGGCGACATCGGTGGCGCGCTTTCCGCCTTGAAGGGTGTGACACCCCAATTGACGGTGCTGCCAGCCATCGGCACGCCAGTGCCACTGGCTGTTCGCATCCGGCTACAGGCGACCATGCTTGCCGATGCGCTGCACGCCATTGATGCGCAGGGAGGAACCGTGGCTGATGTGGTGCGGACCACCACGACGGCCCACATCGAGCATCCGGTGTTTCTCCGCTATAAAGCGCCGACTGACGTTGCACCGGGCACCAGAAAGAGGAAAAAGCCGCAATGAAAAATCGCGAAAAGCAGGATTTGAAAGCGTATCTGGACGAAGCCCGGACGTGGGAGACCGACCGCGTGCGCGAAATCGAGAAGTCGAAAACCATCGCCTGGTGGATCGCCGGCCTGGCCGGTGTCACCACGATGATGTCGGTGGGCGCCGTCGCTGCCCTGGCACCGCTTAAAACGTCGGAGCCCTACGTGATCCGGGTCGACAATGCCACCGGTATCGTCGACGTGGTCGAAGCATTGACCGATGGCAGAACGAACTACAACGAGGCCGTCAACAAGTACTTCACGCAGTTGTATGTGCGTTACCGCGAAGGCTACTCGAAAGAGTTGGCGGAGGAGTACTACAACAACGTCGGCATACTCTCCGGTTCCGTCGAGCAGCAAAAGTACTACCAATTCTTCAATCCAAAGAATGCGCAGTCACCCCTGAACATTTATGGCTCCCATGCAAAAGTGCGGGTTCGCATCAAGGGCACAACCTTCATCAAAAACAATGTGGCGCTCGTGCGCTACACAAAAGACATCGAGCGCGGAGCCGACAAGCTGCAGGTGACGCACTGGTCGGCCACCATCACCTTCAAGTACACGAAAGCGCCGATGGCGGAAAAAGACCGCGCCGTCAATCCGCTCGGCTTTCTCGTCGCCGAGTATCGCAATGATCCGGACGCGCCGGGGCTGGAGCCAGCCCCACCCGCGGCGCAAGCACCGGCCGCACTGCCACCGGCGCCGCCGGTGACGTTATTCCCGGCAGCGCCGGCGCCCCTGCCCGGCCCCCATGCTGCCCCGGCTGTGCCGGCGATCCGGCAATAGGAACGACGCGATGAACCATTTTCTGATCCTCGGCGCGCTGTTGCCATTGGTGGCACTGGCGGAAATCACGCCACCCAAGGGGAAATTCGATCCGCGGGTGCGCATCGTCGATTACAACCCGATGAATGTGGTCAAGCTGGCGACGTTCTACGGCGTGTCCACGCATGTGCAGTTTGGCGACGATGAAACCATCCGGGATGTCGCCGTTGGGGATGACCAGGCATGGAAGATTGTTCCGCGAGGCAAGCATTTGTTCATCAAACCGCAGGCAACGAAAGCCGATACCAATGTCACCGTGATCACGGATAAACGCACGTATCAATTCGCGCTCGTGGTGCAACCCCGGCCCATCCGCGATTCGACTGCCTGGGCCGATCCGAACCTGGTGTTTTCTCTGGCGTTTCGCTATCCGGACGAGAGCCAGGCGCGCGCGGCGGCGAACGCCGGGCGCGACGCCGTGAAAACCCGCCTGGACGCGGCCCGATCCCGGCATGCCGATCCGGACAGGGCAGCGTACAACCTCGATTACTGGGTCGCCGGCTCGGAAGCGGTCAGTCCGACCGCAGCACGCGATGATGGCCGCTTCATCTATCTCACCTTCGCCAACAACCGCGACCTGCCGGCGGTGTATTCGGTGGATGACACGGGCAATGAAGCCCTCATCAATACCAGCGTTATCGATGGCAACACGATCATGGTGCAGCGCCTGGTCCGCAGCCTGATGCTACGAAAAGGCGATGCCGTGGCATCGGTGATCAACAAGTCCTTCGATCCCGACGGCGGGCGCGATAACCGCACCGGCACGATTTCACCCGAGGTCGATCGGGTCATCAAGGGAGGCCGGTGATGGGCCTGTTCGATCGATTCAACCGCTACAAAAGCGCGGCATCGCCATCGGATACCGGGCCGGGTGACGACAGCTTGCCGCACATGGGGGACGACCCGGCAACGCTTGCACAAGCCATGCAATCGCGGCAAATGAACGACGATGGCCGCGCATGCGAACAACGGCACGCGCACGCTGCAGCTGACGACGACAACGACGGATTGCCGTCGGTGAACCGGCGCCGAAGGGGCAACAAACTCGTCACTGCGCTCGGTTTCGTCTTCATCCTGGGAACCGCTGCAGCGCTCATTATTGCTGTCAATTCAGATAAAAAGCCGAAACCCAAAAAAAGCCAGACCGAAGAACAAGTCACCAACAAACTGCCTCCCATTCTTGCGCCAACCGCGCCACCACCGATTACCGTCGCCACGGCGTCACCGCTGCCGTCACCGCCGCCCACACCACCGGCGCCGCTCACGTCCCCCATTCCTGTGCAGCGCGGCGCTCCCGCCGCAGCAAAAGGCAAACCGGTACAGGACTGGACCGAGCGGAAGATGGCGGGCAGCCTGCTTGTCGGTGACAGCGGGGCAGCAAACACAACGAGCCCGGGAAGAGATGCGGCGCCGGTGGCAGCACGCCCGATGGCGGGCGCAGAAGGCGCATCGTCGCTTTTTGGCGGTGACATGGCCGGTCGGCCTGGTGCCGGCAGCGACTTGGCGAACAGGCTGGAGCCGACCGTGACCAAGAGCGTGTCAGCGTCGTTGCTGGCCGACCGCAATTTTCTGCTGACGAAAGGCACAACCCTTGACTGTGCGCTGGAAACGGCGCTCGACAGTTCGGTGCCTGGCATTGCCACGTGCCGTCTCACGCGGGACGTGTATTCCGACAATGGGCAAGTGCTGCTGCTGGATAGGGGCTCGCAACTGGTTGGCGAGTATCAAAGCGGGTTAAAGCAGGGTCAGGTCCGACTGTTCGTGCTGTGGTCGCGTGCAAAAACGCCCAATGGCGTCGTCGTGTCATTGAATTCACCCGGCACTGATGCGCTCGGCCGCTCCGGTCTGGAGGGATGGATCGACAACCACTTTGCAGAACGCTTCGGTAGCGCCATCCTGCTCAGTCTGGTCAAAGATACCGTCACGGCGATCGCCAATCGCAATGGCGGCGGCAGCGGCAGCACGAATAATTACTACGGCAATGCGGTCACCGGCGGGGAAAAAGTGGTCGAGAAAATTCTGGAATCGACCGTCAATATTCCACCCACCATCGTTAAGAATCAGGGGGACCACATCCAGGTCATGGTCGCGCGCGATCTCGATTTCAGTGGTGTTTACGCTTTGCAGCCCACGCAAGGCGTGCCGTGAACCACGCCGTCACCGCGCCAGAGGACGGGGATCGCCAGTCGTCGGAAATGCTGGGGGAATACCTGGCGCCGTTGCGACCGTTTCTGGGTGATGCGTCGGTAACAGAGGTCGCCGTGAACCGGCCGCGGGAAATATGGACGGAATCGTGCGACGACTGGGTGCGGCATGTTGCGCCTGAATTGACGTTCAATCATTGCCGTCAGCTTGCAACCCTCATTGCCAGCTACAACGGCAAGTCGATTTCAGCGGAAAAATCAGTGCTGTCGGCAACACTGCCGCTGGGTGAGCGCGTGCAGGTCGTCATTCCTCCCGCGTGCGAGCCGCATACGGTATCGATCACGGTGCGCAAACCCGCCTTCATCGACAAGACCCTGGAAGAACTCGACGACGAAGGCGCATTCATCGAATGCGTTGACGTGACCAATGACATGCAGCCGTTCGAACACGAGTTGCTGCATCTGCGCAATGACAAGCGGATCAGGGATTTTCTGGATCTGGCGGTGCGCCGGCATCGCAATATTCTGATCGTGGGCAAAACCGGCTCCGGCAAGACGTCGGTCACGAAAAGCCTTACGCGCAGCATTCCGGCGCGCGAGAGGCTGATCACGATCGAGGATGTGCACGAACTGTTCCTGCACCATCATGCCAACAAGGTGCATCTGTTTTACGGCCGCGAAGACGAAGGCGGCGCGCGGGTGTCGGCCAAGCAGGCGTTGGCGTCCTGCCTGCGCATGAAGCCGGACCGCATCCTGCTGGCGGAATTGCGGGGCGACGAGTCGTGGGAATTCATCAAATCCGTCAATACCGGGCACCCCGGGTCGATATCGACGATGCATGCGAATGGCGCGTATGAAGCGTTCGAACAATTGACGGCATTGATCAAGGATAGCCGTACCGGCGCCCATCTCGACACCGCCTATATCAAGCACCGCTTGTTCACGACGATCGACGTGGTGCTCTACTATCACAAGCGCAAACTGATGGAAATCTATTATGACCCGCATTCCCGGCGACGGCAGCTGGATTAAAGCAGCCCGCATAGCCACAGCCGCGATGGGCGGTGTCGTGCTGTGGGCTTATCTGGCGGGCGGCATCTTTCTGCTGGCCTTCGGCCGCCGGTTCTACGACGCCACGCCGCTGACGCTGTACCAGTACTGGTATCACTACGGCGCGATAGCGCAGGTTCAGACGTGGTTGGCGATTGCCGCCGGCGTCACCGCGGCCGCACTCGTCGTACCGGGATGGTGGTTGTTCAGCCCGGCACAGCGCAGTCTGTATGGCGACGCGCGGTTTGCCAGTCGGCGCGACATCAGAAAAGCCGGATTACTGGGGGACAAGGGCATCATCGTCGGCCGCACCGGAAGCCGCTACCTGATGTTTGCCGGCCAGCAGCATGCGATCATTTCCGCCCCCACCCGCAGCGGCAAGGGCGTCGGCATCGTGATACCGAACCTGCTCCACTGGCCTGAGAGCGTGGTGGTGCTCGACATCAAGCAGGAAAACTGGGATGTCACCAGTGGCGTGCGGCACCGGTATGGCCAGGAATGTTACTTGTTCAATCCGGCCGCCACCGATTACCGCACGCACCGCTACAACCCGCTGTCCTATATCGCCGACGACCCCCATTTCCGCATCGACGATATTCAAAAGATCGGCAACATGCTGTTTCCTGATCAACCCGGCACCGACGTCATCTGGACTGCCACGCCGCGCACCTTTTTTCTCGGCGTGGTTCTGTATTTGCTCGAGACACCGGGCAAACCGGTGACGCTCGGTCAGGTGTTACGGGAAACGCTGACCGCCGGCGATGGTGCCGCCTACTTTGCCCAATGCATCAACGACCGGGCTGCGGCTGGCACGCCGCTGTCGGATGCGTGCGTGCGGGCGCTCAATACCTACCTTTCCATTTCCTCCGACAATACCCGCAGCGGCATCGTCGGCGGCTTTCGCTCGCGCCTGGAATTATGGATGAACCCGCTGGTGGATGCGGCCACCAGCGGCAATGATTTTGATTTGCGCGATGTCAGAAGGCGGCGCATGTCGATCTACCTTGGGGTCACGCCCGACAACCTGGCACGGATGGCGCCGTTGCTGAATTTGTTTTTCCAGCAACTGGTCGACTTGAATACGCGCGAACGGCCGAACCGGAGCAAGGCCATCCAGTACACCTGCTTGTTGCTGATGGATGAATTTACCGCGATCGGGAAGATGCCGATCCTGTCAAAAGGCATCAGCTATATCGCCGGTTACGGGCTACGCATGATGCCCATCATTCAAAGTCCGGCGCAACTTGTCGAGGTGTATGGCAAGGACGCAGCAGCCAATTTTCAGACGAATCATGCGCTGCAGATCGTGTACCCGCCAAAGGCGTCGGAAACCGATACCGCCAGGGATATCGCCGAATGGTTGGGCTACCAAACCGTGAAGGGCCGCTCCCAGTCAAAAGACAAAAGCCTGTTTTCCAGACGGGCGCCATCGGAAAACGTGTCGGACCAGCGCCGGGCGCTGTTGCTGCCGCAGGAAATCACCGGGCTGGGACAGAACACGCAATTGATCGTGCTGGAAAACACCCGGCCCATCCTCGCACGCAAGGTACTGTTTTACAAAGACCGCGCATTCGTCGACCGCCTGCGCGAAGTGTCACCGACACTGCGCCGCATCCGATGGACGATGCCGGCGAAGATGCAACTCGATGCGGCCATCGCCGCCGGCGAGCTGGCTGCGCCCTTACCGATGATCCATATTGACACGCACCATCCGCTGGCAGGCCAGTCCCAGCTGGGCACCGTACCGCCGCCGGGCCGGGCCGGCACACACAGTGTCACGCAGGAACGCCCTGTCACGCCGGACGATGTTGCACGTCTGGCGAAGCTGTCCCTGTCGCAATTTGCCATCGACTTTTCATCCGTGCGCGCGCCCGATGTCGGGCAACTGAACGAAGCGGCGTTGCATGCGTACGCCAATGACCTTTGCCGGCAAGCCGGCCTGACCCTTTCACGTTAAAGCGAGTGTGATCATGCAGGAAAATGACCCGCAACCGCCGTTGGAGTCGTCCGAACAGGACCGGGCCGCGTTGGCAAATCGATCGCGTGTTGCGCAGGCGAACCAAATTCAGAAACAATACAAGCGGGTTCGCACCGGTGACAATGTCGACAGCAAAGCACAGGGTGCGCACGCGACGAATGCTTCTTCTTCGACAAACGAGCAACTACGCCGCGTGCGCATGACACAGAGCTTCCTTTCAGAGTCGGCAGACAGGGCGGTGCGCCGGCATCCGGAACTGGCCGGCGCCCTCGCCGTGGCGGCGGCCATCGATCGCAAGGCCGACGCTGATGGCCTGTCCCTCGCACAACGCGAGATCGTCGCCGCGCGTGTGCGCCAGAACATGGTGGCCAGCATCGAGCGCGGCGAACTCCCGCAAGCGCATATTCGGCAAGAGCGCGAAGTGACGCGGTCAGTACTGACGCGCACAGCAGGGGACGACAGGGAGTATTCAAGGTGAAAGCGACGCACGTGCAACAGCAATCGGCGCGTGCCGCGGACTTGGCCATTTCCACGCGATGAAACCCGGGGCAGATCAATCGACGAAGTTGGCGCAGCCGGCGCCAAGTGCGGCGGCAACGCCCGTCATTATTCCCAATGGCACGCTGGAAGCGTTGAAATGGCTGGGGCTGGTATTGATGACGCTGGACCATACGAACAAGTACTTGTTCGACGGCAAACTGCCGATCGCCTTCGAAGCCGGGCGACTGGCCATGCCGATCTTCGGCTTCGTCCTGGCGGCCAACCTTGCGCGGCCAGGCGCCTTTGCGGCCGGTCTTTACGGTCGCACAATGCGGCGCCTGGCCATCTATGGCGTCATTGCCACGCCCTTTTTCCTTGCCCTGGCGGATAGAGTGGGCGGCTGGTGGCCGCTGAATATTCTGTTCATGCTGTTGACGGCCGCCGGCGTCGCCTGTTTGCTGCAAAAGAATGGGATCGTCAATCGCATTGGGGCAATCGCGCTGTTTGCCCTCGGCGGATCGGTGGTGGAATTCTGGTGGTTCGGGGTGGCCTTCGTACTGGCAGCGAAATGGTATGTCACATCGGCACGCGTGGCAGCGCTCATCGTGTGCGCATTGCCGCTGGCTGGATTGCAGCTGCTCGATAACGGGTTGTGGGCATTGGCCGCGCTGCCGCTGATGGTTGTCGCCCCGCATGTCGATATCCGCGTGCCGCGCCTGCGTCATGTCTTTTACGTCTTTTACCCGCTGCACCTGGCCCTGTTATGGCTTGTCAAGGCCGTTCTCTAACGGTCGAGATCCTTGTGGATATCTTTATTGATCTCTTTGGGCGCGGCGCGATCCGCTTCAATTTTTTGCGTCGGTTCTGACGGTGGCGTCACAGATGCGCGCCGGTCGCGCGCCTGGTCGATGGTGGTGGCGAATTGCTGCCGCAATTGCCGCTTCAATTGCTGTGCCTGCGTTTCCATCGCGGGCATCGCCGCGACGAAGGCGCGTATCTGGTTTGCCAGCAGGTTGTTTTCTGCCGTCGCGCTGTGAATGGGCATCACGGGCTGGTGTTCTCCGGCAGTGCGAGCAGCGCCAGCTCGCGTCCGTCGCATTTTAAAATCGGCGCCAGCATCCCGTCCCACACGATCAGATGCATGCGGGTGCAATAGCATTGCAGCAGGTCGTCGGACGCGAACCACATGGCTGCCGGGCACGTCTCGCACGCCGGCGAAGGCTGTGGCCGGTGCTGCTGATCCAGTGCGCCCAACGTCGGACTGATATAACGCGGCTGCCCACTGCCCTGCCCGTGCGCGCTCGATGCTGATGCCGTCATAGTCGGGTCGTTCATTGCGAATGTCTTTCTGCTCGAATGTTAAGCGCGGGCGTTCCCCTTGGAGTGCATCGGCGGCCATCAGCCATGCATTGCGCACCTTGCACTGGCGCACGTAAGTCGCTTCCTCCCAGGGTTTCATTGCGCAGGATGCCGCGTCACCTTGGGTCATTTCTTGCGCAGCGCCCTTGACTTGGGCTGCGATGACCCGCGGCACGCGGGGCGGGTGCGTGTTGTCTCCGCGCTCGATATGCCGGATGACACTCGGTTGCGCCTTTTGCACGACACCGCGCGCGCGACGCGGGGTCGCCTCCGCTGCGATGCCGATGGCGCGCAAGCGCTCGGCAAACGTCTGGCGCCAGATGTGCGGATCGCCTTTCGCGACCTGGAGCATTCGGCCATCGAAGCCGCGGCACTTGACTGTGACATGCGCATGGGGATGCGGTTCATCGGTATGCAACGCAAATACGTATTCATGATTGTGGCCGAACGTGGATTGTGCAAATGCGCGAACCGCTTGCTGCACCGCCTGCGGGTCGGTGCCTTCCGGCATGGACAACACGAGCTGCATGGTATCGCGCTGCTGTTTGTGGCGCCGGCATTCGCCGAAGTCGCTTTGCCAATCCTTGAAAAATGCAATCACTTCATCGCGACCTTGAAAGCGCTCGCCGCGATCATTTTCGAGGTCAACCTTGCCGTGGCGGCTGATGTAATCCAAATGGGCTTTGACATGACCGGCGCCCTTGGCAAATCCGGTAACTTTCACCATCACTTCCGGCGTACCGCTTGCGACCCGCTTGGCCTGCGCACGCGTGCCGCCCGGTGATGCATGCAATTGTCCCGTGGTATTGGCCTTTCGCTTGACCGGTGTCGTCAGCGCCTTGCCGAGCTCGGTGTCAATCAGGGCCATCCGGCCCTCCCCACGCATGTTGGCTGGCGCGAACAAGGCGCTGGATCGTGATGCGGTTCTGCAGGACGGCGTTGGCAAAATCGCCCAGCTGGTTCAATCGCACCAGATCGCCCTGTTGAAATGCATCATTGGACGATTGCGCAATCCGATGCAGATGGCGGCCGATCGCCGCCAGCTCGCGATTGCTGGTGCGCAAACAATTCAGTTCGTCCGCCGTCATCACGGGTAGCGCAGTCAGGTGGGACTGGACCAGAGCAGCAACCCAGCGGCTGGATGCCATGCCTTTGGCTTGTGCGCGTTCACCGACGCTGTCGACCAGAAAACGAGGCATGCGCACGGTCATGCGGGTGATCTCCGCATTGTCCGGCTCTGGCACCGTCCTGCCCATGGCGGGTTCGTTGTCATCGGTAATCGCCAGTATGACCGCGCGCAGGAGTTCCGATTCCGACAGGTGCCGCTCTTTTGCCATTGCCTGGAATCGGGCTTTGGCGGTGGGTTCCACAAGGGTCTTGAGCACAGGCATGGGAGGACGCGGGAGGGAGAGATAGGATACGCCGCACCACTGTACCAGACAGCAGCGCATTTACGAATCCTGCCTTCACCTTATCTCCACCTTCCCTTGAACTTATGTTGAACTGCTTCAGTCAAGCATACACATCGCGGTACATGGAGAAGACATATGAACATCATCGTGGAACACAATGTGACTACAATCTGATCGGCTCTCATGCAATGTAAAACACAACCCGATCAAGGATCAAACAACGGTCGCCGTTCGCGCCTGTTGACCACGCCCGATGGATAAACAATCGATCTGTAGGCGACTTCAGGCGCTGGCGCAGAATAACCAGAAGCGTTCCAAGGCAGCACGCTTGCGCGAAATATTCGACGACGTGGAAACCACGTTGGCGGCAGGGGTGACGCACGCAGCGGTGTTGGCTGAACTCAATGCGTGCGGATTGGACTTGTCGCTGCCCACTTTCAACACGATGCTGCAACGCCTTCGCCGCCAACGGAACAAAAGCGTGATAGCACCGCCCGGAAACACAACCAGCATTGTGGCGCCTGCCGACAGCGCCGTCGATTGCGGCTCTCTATCGGCGTCCATTGCAGACGGCAGCGCAATCACAATGGATACCAGATCAGAGAATACGGGCTCGCACGACCCGGCGCAATTGGACGCAATTTTCAATAGCACGCCTGACCTGGCTGCGTTAGCCAAACTCGTCAAAAAGAGGATTTCATGAAAGTAGCTGTGATCAACTTTTCGGGAAACGTGGGAAAAACCACCGTTGCCGCGCACCTGTTAAAACCCCGTATGGGCGACGCACCAATTTTTTCGATCGAATCGCTCAATATGGATGCGTCGGCCGACGGCGTCGACGTGGAAAAAATGCGGGGCAGGAAATTTGGTGAGTTGCAGGAACAACTGATGCTGCTGGACGCAGCTATCATTGATGTGGGGGCGTCCAACGTCGAAGAGTTTCTCAAACTGATGCAGCAGTACGCCGGCTCCCACGAAGAATTTGATTTCTTCATTGTCCCGGTCGTCAAGGAAAAGAAGCAACTCGCCGATACCGTCAATACCATCCGGGCCTTGTCGCGCATTGGCATTGCTCGCACCAAGATTCGCACCCTGTTCAACAAGCTGGACGTCGATGAATCCGTGACGGAAGAATTTGCCCCGCTGTTTGGCCTGGCGGCGTCGGAAAAGTCGTTCACCCTCAATCCCTCGGCCATCATCCATGCCAACGACGTATTTGAAAAATTGAAGGATGTCGGCAAATCCCTGGGCGACATCACCGCCGACCCTACCGATTACCGCGCCAGGCTGCGTGCGAGTACCAGCGACGATGAGAAAGAACATTGCGTTCGCATGGTGGCGCTCAAGCGCCTGGCCGTCACCGCGAACAAGAACCTTGACGACGCCTTTCGTGCAGTCTTTCCCAAGGTCCACTGATGGCCGGACCACGCACCACCCGTGAAGCGTTGATTGCTGAACTGTTGGGCGACGTCGATGCATTGCTGGCACGTGTTGAACAGCTGCCGCACGCGGTCAGAGAAGCGGAAGCAACACTACGCGGCACGGTGACCGCCCTCGAGGATGCCGGCGACAAATACCGCATGGCGGTGACGGCGTTCAATGAACAAGCGAAGGCGGAATTAACGCAGCACCTGGACCGCAAAGCCGCGGAAGTGACGTCGAAAACCGTCGACGAACAGCGCGCGGCGTTGCAAAGTGCAGCACGGTCGGCGTTTGCGTCAGTCGCGTCGGAAAATGCAGCACAACTGAATATCCGCCTGGATCGCGCAATAAACCAATTCAGGCGCAGCAACAAGCTGCGCTGGATCGAACATGGCATGACTGCCCTGCTTGCGTCGGTGCTGACCGCTGGCATGATCCATTGTTTACGTTAACAAAATAGCGCACGGCATTGGATACTTGACGACATGGACTTTCTGAAAATTTTTGCGAATTTCGTTATAGGCTCTTCCAGCGGCCAGGTTGGCAAATGGGGCGATATCCGTCGAAAGCGCTTCACCTTGTCAGACGTAGGCTAGTCCACCGCAGGGACAGGGTGATGCGCTACCGCCGCCGCATGCGCAGCGATGAATGCGGTGAATTGTTGCGCTGGAATGGGCCTGCTGAAATAGTATCCCTGCAGTTCGTCGCACGCATTTACCCGCAAGAATTCGCGCTGCTCAAGCGTCTCCACGCCTTCAGCAACGACTGTCAAACCCAGGGCTTTTCCCATTGCGATGATTGCTTGCGTAATTGCATTGTCGCCCTGACGAACGCCGATATCACGAATGAATGATCGATCGATTTTGAGTGTATCAATCGGGTAATTCTTGAGCTGTCCCATTGATGAATAGCCGGTGCCAAAATCATCGATTGCCAGGCGCACCCCCATCTTTTTGATCGCATGCAGCAGTGCATTGGCCTGCTCAGGATGCTGACTCACCATGCCTTCGGTGATTTCTAGTTCCAGCCACTGCGGGTCCATGCCTGTGTCCTGCAGTACGGTTGCAATATCGGTCAACAGATCCGGGTCGCTGAACTGACGAACTGACAGGTTGACCGCAATGCAAATCGGTGGCAATCCCTGCTTCTGCCATGCCCTGTTCTGCGCGCAGGCGGCTCGTAATACCCATTTGCCAATGGGAATGATCAGGCCGGTTTCCTCTGCTACCGGGATGAACTTGTCTGGCGAAACAACGCCAAGTTCCGGATTCGTCCACCGCAGCAGCGCTTCTGCTCCGTGCACGCTGCCATCTTTCAAGCTAAGCTTGGGTTGATAATGCAAGGTCAGCTCGCTGCGTTCCATGGCGACGCGCAAGTTGTTCTCCAGCTTCAGGCGTTCCAGCGACTGCGTGGTGATCCCGGTCGAATAGAACTGGAAATTGTTCTTGCCTTCATCCTTGGCAAAATACATGGCGATATCGGCATTCTTCATCAGTGACTGCTCGTCTTCGCCGGCGGTTGGGTACATCGCGATACCGATGCTGGCGGTAATCCCGCATTCCTGACCGGCCAGGGTGACTGGCTCGCTGGCAGCGCTGAGAAGCTTGCGCGCGACTGCTGCGGCTTGGCTGGGCTCGGTCACTTCGTGGACCAGGACGACGAACTCATCCCCGCCCAGGCGGGCAACGATGTCGCTGGTACGGGCAGCCTTTTTGAACCGCGCGGTAATTTCTTTCAACAGCAAATCACCTGCTTCATGGCCGAGCGTATCGTTGATGAACTTGAAACGGTCGAGGTCGACGAACAGAACGGCGAAATTGCGCCCATAGCGCTGCGCGGATGAAATGGCATTGTTCAGCAGATGACTGAACAGCACGCGGTTGGGAAGTCCGGTCAGACCGTCATGCGTGGCAAGGTACTGGATTCGTTGTTCGGCCACCTTTTGTTCGGTAATTTCGCGCGCTACCCCCCGGTAACCGGCGAGACTGCCATCCTTTTGCAAAATCGGTTCACCGCTGACGCTGATGTAATACGGTTTCTCGTATTCGATCGTCCGATACATGATTACATTGCGAAACGCAGCGCGCGATTCGATCAGGCACCGGAAACCATGCCATCCTTCGGGCTCTTGAATGTCGAATCCGCTTTCCCAACCGGACTTGCCAAGCAGCAGCGGCTTGATGCCGTCCTTGTCTGCGAGATGGCTTTCCATGCGGGTGAAGCGGAACGCCGCATCCTGCTCCCAATACCAGTCCGACGACAGATTGGTCAATGCGCGGAATCGCTCTTCGCTCTCCCGCAATATTCTTTCCGTATGCCTGCGCCTCAAAAACTGGCTGAGCTGGCTGGCAATGACCAGAACCGTTTTCAGCAGGCGCTGGTCTGGCTCGACAATGGCGGTATTGGTGAAAGAAAGTACAGCGACGACTTCGCCATTGGTTTGAACTGGCACATAGAAAATCGCCATCGCTCTGTTGGTATAAATCGCCTGCGCAGCCGATTTCGTACCCAGGCGAGGATCTTTGCTGGCATCGGTAACCCAGGCGGGGTTACCGGTTTCCCAGACTTCCTTCAGATAACTGTCGGCGTTGACGCGCAGTTTGCCGATTTTCTCTTTGTAAAATTCGTCAGCGGCCGCGCTCCCCGTCCAACCGGTTTCAAGCCGGAACATGTCCGACTCTGAATAACGAACCCAGTAGCCTCCTGATTCCCATTGTTCGGCCTCGCAAATCTTGCGGATAACCATTCGCACGCCAGAGCGAATGGTTGACGCATCGGGAAGTTCCAGCGCAATCTGATGTTCCAGCGCCAGCAAGCGTTCCTCCCGCCTGGACTGGCTAATGTCGCGCATGATGCCGCGAAATCCAACGGGCTCGCCCGCCGCATCTTTGACAAGATGGATGGAGCCTTCCACGGACACGACCTGGCCATCCTTGTTCAGGAACTGCCAGTGCTGCCCCTGCAGCGGGACGCCCGTCCGGTAGACCTCGCCGAAAAGCTTCGTGGTTTGCTTTGCCATTTCGGGAGTTTGACGGGTGCGGATCCCACGTGAAATCAATTCCTCCGCCGTATGGCCTGTCATTCGAAAGAGCGCACGGTTGCTGCGCAAATGCCGACCTTCGAGGTCGGTCTCATAGTACGCATCTTCCATCCCTTCGAGTATGGTGCGATGCGACGCTTCGCTGGAGCGCAATGCGTGTTCCGCCGCATGACGATCCGACACATCCCGCAGGATGCCGCGAAACCCGGTCGCGTTGCCGTGCGCATCGTTCACCAGACTGATCGATCCTTCTCCCCGAACGGTGCGGCCGCTCTTGTGCAGGCACTCCCAATGATGGTTTACCTTTGACGTACCCGTCCTTTTAACGTCCTTGAACGCTTGCTGCAATGCGTCAATAGTCGCAGGTGTTTGAAGGTTCCAGATCGTTTTCCCCGTGGGCTCGCTCAAGGACTGGCCGAGCAGTGCGGGAAAAGCCGCATTCCAACGCGTCAGGTTTCCATGCAGGTCGGTTTCGTAGTACGCCTCCGGCATGCCGTCTAATGGATGGACTGCATTATCAGGTCGGGTTGTCGATTCAGGGCTCGGGCTTTGTTGGAAGGTTGGTTTCGAGAGTAAGGCGACGGTGACAGAAATGCTATTGGAAATGAATTGGAGCACTGCCATTTCGTCGGCATCGAACGCGTCCTGTCGATCCGAAAAAAACACCATCACGCAAATGCCCTTGCCATTATTCAGGATGGGTACTGCCGCAATGGACGTGACCGGCGCTTGTTGGCCCGCATGATCAATAGGGATATTGCTGACAATGCAGGGGGCAAGATTACGCCATGCTGTCCACACAGGCCCTGACGCTGCGGCCTGTGAGCCTGTGATCATGGATAGCCACGTGGCTTGCACAGTCTCGCCCCCTTTGCAGGCCGACGCCGTGATATTGATTGCCTTCGAAACGTCACTGGGCACACAAATCACCACCGCTGCAAACAAGTCGCTGGTAATCGTAGCATCGCAGGCGATCTGAAAAAGCGCAGGTAAGGTCCGGGCAGACGGGATTTCTCGATGGGCTGCATGCAACAAGGCAGTCAGCGCGCCGGCCCGCGTCACAACGTGTCGGCGCACGATAATGGATTCCGGTTCAAGAGGAGCAAACGTTCAAAGGCGGCGGGATATTGGCTGCGTAGATTTGTCATTTTCAAATGGCCATCGATTGATTGCGGTAGCTATGACGAATCGCTGCCGCCTTTGTATCGCGCGGCCGAGCTTCAAGCGTGAAAGCCGCTAAAAGCGGTCAAGATTTTTCAATTTCAACCTTACACAGGTTTGCTGTCTTTTGGAATACCGTAATGAAAGATTGTTCAACATTCACAACATGATGGCTGTAGGGGACCAACGAAGTGGCTTATGCGGGATCTGGTACAGCGCGTGTCGACAGGCAGAATGATCGTAAGGAAGCGTTCTGCCTAGGCGCAAAAGAACACTAGCCTTGCAGTGTCCACAGAAGATTGATTCTCGCAATGAAGGCCGGTGCCTGGCTGGCATACACCGCGCTGGTGTACTGTGACGAACGCCGCGACGTATCCGATTGAAGCAGCTTGTTATATTGGGTGAAGTTGCCCCTTCCAGCCTTTCAGCAGCTGAAACCGGTGCTCTGCCTGTCACAGACAAATATCTTTTAAAGCATAAGCACGAAGTCAAAATCAGCCTATAGTCAGTTCAGGAGTACCTCTTCCGGCATAGGAGCGGGACGGGTGAAGTTTCATCCCAATGCGCGGCATTCATACAATACGTGGTCAATATCGACCACACAGAGTCCCTGTGCCTACGGCAATTTGATCGATCGGCAATTCGATTGATCGAAGCAATGTTCGTGACCAGCAGTCTGCGTACATGCAATGCAGTCACCTGAAAAAAGGAACGCCATGATGACCATAAATCGTCGCAGTCAATCACGCAAATTCGTCACTGCTTTTACCGGTGCAGGACTGGTGCATTTCATGCGATGTCCCAATGTTGCCTGCAAACGCCCATTCAAGATAAGCCGGTTCAATGCCCAACTTTCCGGTTTAAGCAGCTTCGGAAAAATCAACTGCCCGCACTGCGCAATGATGATTTCCGCCCACACTGATTCACTCTATCTCGCCGATGTCTTATCCGTGGAAGAAGAAGCTACATTCACGTCATGGCGTCCAAAGAAAAAAGAATCTGCGTAACTGCAGATACCGGATTAGCAAAGGGACCAATTTTGAGAGTGGATCAATATGCAGCAAAATGTCCGGTTTCGAGATGAGCTGCTCCATCGCTGGTGCAATGTCGCCCCATTACATTAGCGCATCGGTTTTTGCGGTATCGTCGTATCCAAGCCAAGGTTGCGCTACCTATCGACGTCGTGCGAATGCCTGCTATCGGTTAGGCTCTGACACCCTTCTTATGGCCGGGCTTTGCCTGTCGGGCCAAGTACTGTCAGTTTTTCCCACGACTTCCTCTGCCGCATATCCGGTCGCCTTGACGAATGCGGGATTGACGAAAACAACTGGATTTTCGGCAGCACGGGCATCCGTGACGATGATGGGCGCGTTGCTGCTATGGAGGATTGCACGAAGAAAATCAGTCTCTTTGCTTGCGAACAGATCGTCACGCATACACGAGCGAAGCCAAGTTAACTGACATGGGGCTACAACGTCAGAGTTGTCCAGCGACAGGCACGAACAGAAAAAATCAATTATTGAATGTCGTATCTTAAATATCACTGAACAATGAATGTGCAAGAATCGAAAGGGACACAAGTATTGGGGAGGGCACTCGGCAGATCAAACATCGACCAGCTGGTATATCTTATACAGGACAAGGTGAAGCTCTGGCCATTGAGTTGAATCAGGCAAAATCGTGGCTACAAAGACCGATTCCAACGGTCCGACGGCAGCAGCAATGCGAAGGTCAACACGGAATTGACTGGCGAAGTGGGTCATTGGCTGATAGTAGCCCCTCCTTCCTCGTGGTTATCGCCCGATAGCACTCTTTGCTTGCATGGCAGTAGAAAGCATCATGCCCCCGAAGGGGCATTGTGACCGTTGGTCTTGATGGTGTAATCGGCTGTTGAATCTCAGAACTCTTCCCAATCGTCGCCTGATCCTGCTGTTCTAGGCGCCCGGGTTGCCTTGGCTGGCTGCTTCAATGCCGGTGCCAATGAGTTGGATGCTCTCGCGTAATTGGCAACGCGCGGTGCGCGCGTTACTGCACTTGCTGTTCACGCAGCGCCTTGCATGCCGTCAAGCTTGAATACACTAACCACCTGCGCCAGCTTGCCAGCCTGCTCCTGCATCGCTTCCGACGCCGCAGCCGCTTCTTCCACCAATGCCGCATTCTGCTGCGTCACCTGGTCCATCTGGGTGATGGCCTGGTTCACCTGCTCGATGCCGGCGCGCTGCTCGTCGCTGGCGGCAGCAATCTCGCTGATGATGTCAGTCACCCGGCGCACGCTGGCCACCACTTCATCCATGGTTGTGCCGGCCTGGTCGACCAGCGCCGTGCCGGCATCGACCTTTTCCACCGAGTCGCCGATGAGCGTCTTGATCTCTTTAGCGGCTGCCGCCGAACGCTGCGCCAGGTTGCGCACTTCAGCGGCCACGACAGCAAAGCCCCTGCCCTGTTCGCCGGCCCGCGCCGCTTCCACCGCCGCGTTCAGCGCCAGGATGTTGGTCTGGAAGGCGATGCCGTCGATGACGCCGATGATGTCGACGATCTTCTTCGCCGAGTCATTGATGGCGCTCATGGTACCGACCACCTCCGACACCACCGCGCCGCCCTTGACGGCCACTGCGGAGGCGGAAACCGCCAATTGATTCGCCTGGCGGGCATTGTCGGCATTTTGCTTGACGGTGGACGTCAGTTCCTCCATCGATGATGCGGTTTCTTCCAGCGACGACGCCTGTTGCTCGGTGCGGCTGGAAAGATCCTGATTGCCGGCGGCGATTTCGGTTGAGCTGACTTTAATCGATTCCGCGCCGGTCCGCACATTGGATACAATACCCGCCAGGTTGGCATTCATGTCCCGAAGCGCGCGCAATAAATCACCGGTCTCATCGCTTGCAGATGCATCAATCTTTTGCGTCAGGTCCCCTGACGCGACGATGCGTGTGACCTTCACCGCTTGCGCGATCGGCACGGTAATCGATCTGGTGGTAACCCACGCAAGCATGACCGTCAGCATGACTGTGACCACGCCGCCGATGGCGGCAACGCCTTGGCCACGAGTGATCTGTACGGACACCGCGATGCCGGTGGCTTTGATTTCCTCCTCGGTCACCGTTTGCATCTCTTTGAGTGCTTCCTTGATAGCCCGGTCCGCGCCCTTGATTGTCGAATCGATTTCCTCGATGCCGGCGCCCTTCGTTTTCATGTCGACGGCTTTTTTGATTGCGTCTTTATATGCCGCCACGCCCACATGAACTTTGTCTATCGCCGCTTTCTCACCCGCGCCGATCGGGCCGAGTTTTTCGAATCGGCCAAGCGCGGCATTGATCTTGTCCATCTCGGTAAGGAACCGCTGGTCGTAATCCTTTGCACGTAAAACATAATTCTTGAAATGCTGAACCCCTTCGGACAGCGATTCCAGTCCTTCATTGATCGCGTCGTCCTTTTGTTTCGATATGGACGAATAGTCATTCCACTGGCGGCTAATATTGTCCAGCGCGTGATAGGAAACGAGTCCAAGTATCACGGTAAGCAATGCAATGCATCCGAATGTCATGCCGAGGCGTGTACCAATTCTTACATTTGTAAGCTTCATCCTATTTTCCTGAAGGTTCGCTACGAAGAAATCTGCTGAAAATTCGCTGGATCAGGCGGCTAGCTTGTAAACCAGTCCCATTTCGACTGACGACATCAATTTGTCGATGTCGACAAGAATGCGCATGCGCTCGCCCAGCGCGCCCAGGCCATGGATGAAGTCCGTTGTAACAACCGAGTCCATTTCGGGCGCGGGCTTGATCTGTTCTGCGCGAAGAGTGACAACGTCGGAAACTCTGTCGACCACCATGCCGATGACCTGCTGGTCGATCGTGACAATGATGACGACGGTGAATTGATCGTAGGTCGGTATGCCGACATGAAACTTGATGCGCATATCGACGATGGGCACGATAATGCCGCGCAGATTCATGACGCCTCTGACGTATGGCGGCGCATTGGCGATCCGGGTGACAAGGTCGTATCCCCGTATTTCCTGCACTTTCAAAATACGGAGGCCAACTTCTTCTTTGCCAAGCGTGAAGGACAGTACTTCGGCGTCATTTTTTACCACCTCCTGTTTCATCGTTTCCCGTCCTCGTGAGAGCAGCCAGCGGATTCTTACCCGTGTAGGAATTTCCCTACTGCAACTAGAGTAATGGTTATTTTTGTGAAGGACGATAGTGAATTGACAATTTGGATGAAATTATTTTTCGAACGACAATGCTAAAAATCGTGTTTGAGAATTCGGGCGCAATGCTGTTCTCGACAATCAACGCCGTCATGAACACGGAAGGATTGCAAGGGTCTTGCACCCTCATCCCTGCGTATGTTTGCACCGGTGGCAGCGTGCTGTTCGGACAGGACCGCACACTGCCTTATCGAGTGACGAGTTGTTGCAAGATTGCACGAACTCGGTGTCAGGTAAAACGTAAACCAGTACACCGAAGATGCAGCACGCACCGTTCATGGGATTGACTATGCCAAGATTGCTAGTATCTAAAGTGCGATTCGCTCGCACCAGCGCCAGTGACGCTACTGCGCACAAAGATCGGCGTTTTCACCCTACCGGTCAGGCAAGCGAAAGGTGGAACAGGGATGGCCGCTGTCGACAAAAGTGAATGTCTGCTACACGCCTATACTGTTGCACAACTGCTTGAGCACGGACGATAGGCGGCCAGGGGCATAAGGATGTTGGTCATTTTGCTGGGGAGTGCCATCAATAGCGATATCGGGCGGTGATACTTCGACTCTTTCATATGCGCATAGCATTGACTTACGATTGGTGTGCGTTCCAGGTGCTGCAGCATGGTGACGCCACCATCGTCGGCTCCACGGATGAATCGAATACCGTTGGACCGTCGGCCGCCATAAAGCATTTGACGTAATGGATGACTTGGTCAGGCTGATCTTCGTGCACATACAATTTTGCCCCATCGATGCTGATAAAGCGGACCCGCTTTTTAAAGTCGCGGCTCATCTCGATACCAAGGCTTTCTGGAAAGGTATTGTCTTGGCGTCCCCAGATGAACAATGTGTCAGCAGTGATTTGTGGGTGGACAAAACGCAGCGCATCCAGCTGCTTCCAATTGAGTAAGGCGATCAACGAACGCCGTGCATTGTCCATACGTTGCCCCGACCGCGTCAACGGAGCGATAAAACGCGCGTTGAACGCCCCTAGCAAGTGGCGGTGATCGTACAAGGTTCCACCGAAGCCTTGCTTTGAGCGCAGATAAGTCGGGAATTTCAGCTGAAAAGCGGCAATGCTGCAGTAGCCAGGAAGCCATCGGGCAAGGAGTTTGTATAACCGCTGATACGGTGCACGGTGACCTGGTATCTCAGTGTTGAGCAATACCAGTTTCTTGACACGCGGTTCATCCTGCGCTGCCAGATACCGTGCGATCATCCCGCCACTGTCGCTGCCAAGCAGGCTGTAATCCGTCACACCTAGCGTAGCAAGGAAGCTTTGCATCAAACGGGACTGACCAACCGGGCTTAAATCATGCGCTGTTGACCAAGGCGTTCTTCCGGCTCCAGGCAAGTCAGGCACGATACAACGATACGTTGCCGACAGCGCATCCACGAGCGGTGCAAATGTATCGCCATAAACTGGCCATCCATGCAGCATGACCAGGGCAGGTCCATCCCCACAGTCCCGATAGGCGATCCTTAGCCCGTCGATGCAGACATCGTGATAAGGCGCATCCCAAAGCGCATGACTGCTTTTGCCAAGGTTTTTGTGGTTCATTTTTATGCCCGTTAGAATAGTTCACTTTATTCTAGTCAGTGCGCCTTTGGCGGGCTTGTAAAAACGAACTGTCTTGATGGGACATGAAAAAGCAGTTGGTATTGGGAAATCAGGTGACGCTGTATGTCGGTGTGCTGCCCGATATACATCAGCACCGGCATAGTGCGAGTGCATTATGCGCTGGCATCAATGCGCCTATCCGGGCACGCAGTTCGGCTGAGGCCCCATGGAAAACCTATGACACGCTGTTTATTCCTTCCGGCGTCGATCATGCACTGTCGTTTAACGGCCAGCCGGTTGTCGTACTCTTTTTTGAAGAGCAGAGTGCGATCTATCGCGATTTCCTGATACGGTATTCGTTGTCCAGAACGTGTCTTGCGTCTCCTGCGCAACTGACCAATGCCTGGCGCCAGCAGGCAAGCATCAATGAAGGTTTTACGCTGAACGGGGACATCCTGCTTGAAAGGGTGGTGCAATCACTTTTGCCGGACCTGGAACCATGCCGGGAAATCGATCAAAGGGTGCAGAAAACGATTGGATTGATGCAGAGCCAGCCAGACCGCAATTTCAGTGCCGCTGAATTGGCGTGCCATGTCCATTTATCACCAAGCCGGCTGTCCGCGTTGTTTGCCAGCACCATGGGGTTGCCTTTGCGGCGTTACCGCGTATGGCTGCGACTGCGCAGTGTTGCAAGCCTTTTGATGCGAGGAACGACGTTGACGGAGGCGGCTGTCATGGCGGGATTTACTGATTCGGCCCATTTCAGCAATAGCTGTCGAAAATTGCTTGGGATAAAACCCACCGACATCATTTCCAGCGATGGCGCGCTACAAATACTGTTCGCAACGCGCCTTTGAACAACGGCCATATGCCAGAAAAAAAGCACGTGTGATGGCGATGTATCGACAGTAACTGTGTGGGACACCGCAACTAGCCTGTTGGATTGCGCATTCCACCATGGCGCGTCGCCAATTGCGCTTGTCATCACAGACAAAATGGCTGCCTGGGGGGTGCTTTTGGCCGATTGTGGCGAAACACTCTTGAGATATCGTCGACGCCTGTCAAAGCAGCCGGATGAGGTCACTGAAAGAACCGATTCGCAGACTTTCTCAGCCGACGGATTCATTTGGTGTATTACCGACAGACCGACCTATTTGAATGGATATTGCTCGGCGGCTTTTCCAACAGAATCGGCCAAATGCTGCCCTCCGCTGGCGGCTGCTTTCGATCTAAGTGAACAGTAGCCATAGCGAACGAAAAACACCTTGATACTGGCAGAACTTGACGCTTACTATGCATTCAACACCCATAGCAAAGCCACAAGTGGTCAACGGGCGCGCTGCAAGATTTTTGCCGTCCACAACATCTTTTCATGCGAGTAGACCGCATTGAATCCATTGATCAAGGTCCGATTCACCGCCGCCGCATTACCACGGTCTACTTGCAAATCACGATAGAGGCGTAAGATAAACATGCCACGTTCCCTGCATGACGCCGGTTCGTCATTACAGGCGGTATCTGCGCCCTACAAGACAACACCGATTTTTGACGAAATGACTTTACCTGTTGCGCTTCGCAATGCGCACCGTACCAAAGCCGGGGTGTGGGGCATTATCCGGATACTGGAAGGCGAGCTGCGTTATGTCATCGAGGAGTCGTCGATGGAAACCATCTTGACGCCAGTCCGTCCCGGACTTGTCCTGCCGGAACAGTTGCACCACGTTCAACCGGTCGGTCGAATGCGGATGCAAGTCGAATTTTATGATCATGCGCCGAAGTGTTCGAAGGATTCGAACGAACCGTCAACGATATGACTGGGCCAGGCTTGCCTGATCCCTTCTTCCTCACTCAACAATAAAAAGGCAGCAATGAAAATTCTGACTCTTGTCGATGGCTCCGAATACTCGGCCAAGGCCGTCAACTATGTAGCAACCCATCGCGACAGCTTGCAGGGAAAGGATGGTCTGCATTTGTTACATATCCATCCGCAGGTTCCGGGCGGCCTTGCCAGGTCGATTGTCGGCACCGACGCCATCAACGCCTATTACGCCGAGGAATCAAAAGCCGCGCTTGCGCCGGCGGAAATGATGTTGCGAGAAAAAGGGATTGCTTATCAGGCAGACTACACGGTAGGCGACATCGCCGAGCAAGTCCAAGCGTATGTCGCCCAGCATGCGATTGAGATGATCGTGATGGGATCGCATGGCCATGGGGGGCTAAAGAGTCTGGTAATGGGGTCTGTCGCAACCAAGGTACTCACGACGGCCAGTGTGCCTGTACTGATTGTTCGCTAGATGGCGGCGCTGCCTGTAACGCCCGTTGCCCGGTGTGGATCTCCTGCTGCTGAGCCCTACCGACCGCCCGTGACCCGCACTGCCGCACGAACTCTTTTAGCACCTGCTTTGTCGGGGAAAGCGGTTTTTCAGCATAGCGTCACACGCCCTTGACCAAGGGCAGAAGTTCACCATCATCGTGTAACGGCATGCGGCAAGCGTAATCGCTAATGCATTTCCTGGAAAGGTTGATCAAGCTGATTCGGATAGGCAATCCAATGACCTTGCAGATAGTCGATGCCGATTCTCGACAGCACTTCTGCAGTGGCGGCATTTTCCACCCATTCGGCGATCGTCTTTTTACCGGTCATATGCGCAATCTCGTGCATCAGCGTGACCATTTTTTCATCAACCAGGCTTTCCGCCATCACCGATACAAGTGAGCCATCGATCTTGATGAAATCTGCCGGCAGCTGCTTCAGATAGGCAAACGAGCCGATTCCCTTTCCGAACCCGGCAACGCATATCTTGCAGCCCATCTCCCTCAGGCCATTGATCACCTCCAGGCTTCGACGCTCATCGAAGAGGGCTGCCGTCTCGGTGATCTCGAAACACAGTTTTTCCGGCCTGATATCGTAGTCGTTGAAAAACACTTCCAAGTCGCCAACGAATGCTTTGTCCGCCAGGGTCTTTCCTGAAAGATTAATGGCGCACAAATCGACTCCAAGCGTGTGTTCGCGATTGCCGTCCAGCCACTGCAGTACGCGATGCACCACCCATCGATCAATGGTCGGCATCAGGTCCAGGCGCTCGGCGGCGGGCAAGAACTCATGGGGAAGAATGACGCCATGATGGGGATCGGGCAGGCGCAGCAAGACCTCGCAGTGAAAACCGCCGCTACCGCCATGTGTGGTGGCGATCGGCTGATAATGCAGCTGCAGCTGGTTCAAGCGCATGGCTTCCGTCAGCCGGGTCAACCATTCATTATCTCCATTTCGCCAAGCTGTGCCGGCGCGATCGGTTTGCTCGACGCAGATACGGTTACGCCCTTTTTCTTTCGCGATGTAGCACGCGCTATCAGCCCGCCGCACGATTTCCTCCGCACTGCCGGTGTGCTGGTCGAAGCACGCCAGGCCAATGCTCACCCCGACCTTGAACGCGCGGCCTGCAAACATGAATTGGAAGTCGCGCGTGGCCTGCAGTATCTTTGTGGCGATCGAATAGGCTTCATCCATGCTGCAATGGTCGGCAAGGAGTGCGAATTCATCGCCACCCAGCCGCGCCAGGGTGTCGCGATCGCGGATATTGTCACGATAGAGGTTCGACAGTTGCTTCAGCAACGCATCGCCGGCCGCATGCCCGCAAGTGTCGTTGACGATCTTGAACTGGTCGAGATCCATGTACAGAAGGGCGCCGGCGGAATGAAAATGATGCGCCCGGTCGAGCGAGCGCTCAAGGCGATGATCGAACTCGATCCGGTTCACCAGTCCGGTCAGTGCGTCGTGTGTCGCCTGATGGGTGATCGCATCGAGGAATTGTCTCGATTGGGTCACATCGCGGAATACAATCACCCCGCCGGCAATGCGTCCGTCGGGAAGGCGGATCGGCGCTACGGCATCCTCGATGGCATACTGCGTTCCGTTTCTGGCGACCAGTACGGCTGGAGAAAGCGTGGCGATGACCTCTGCCTGCCGCAACATGGACGTCAATTCATGCTCACCGGGATGTTGATCCAGAGCAGGATCGTTCGTTAAGCGGAACACTTCGGAAAACGGGCGGCCGATTGCGTCAGTGGTCGTCCATCCGGTCAGTTGTTCTGCCTTCGGATTGAGGGACTCGATGTTGCCATCGGCATCGGTGGAAATGACCGCGTCGCCAATCGCACGCAGCGTTACTTCAGCGCGTTGCTTTTGCTCTGTCAGTTGATCCCGAAGCGCTTTTCGAACCGTGATGTCCCGCGTGAGCTTGCAAAAGCCGCTTACCTCGCCATCCGGGTCTTTAATGGCAATGACTTCTACCAATGCCCAAAACAGTGAGCCATCTTTTTTCTTGCGCCAGGTTTCTTCCTGATAGGTGCCATTCTGTGCCGCCAGAAGGAGATTGTGCGTGGGATGACCTCTTTGCTGATCTTCATTGGTGTACAGCATGCCGAAAAACTGTCCGACCACTTCGTCGACGGTGTACCCCTTCATTTGTTGCGCGGCGTTATTCCAGGTAAGAACTATCCCATTCAAATCCAGCAGGAAGATCGCATAATCGGAAACATGCTCGACCATCGAAGAAAAAGCCCTGCTTGCCCTTTCTGCTGGAATCAGTTCAACGGAATTTCTCTCTATCATCTACTGACTCCATGTCCGTTATGCGCTACTTTTTTCAGCACCAAAATTGCTCCCACCAATTAAGATGCTGAATCGCTATTAAGGTTGCAAAGAGGATCATGTCGAAGTCGCCAAGCTATTTGGCCTATCCACATGATACCGCTTGCTAAGTGTCCGTTTTACGCGCAGCATCAATCGATGGCACCGGTCTCGCCGCTCTGACGAAGATCCTGGCATTCATTTAAAGAAAGACAGCTATGGCAATGCGCTTGGTGGACGTTTTGGACATCAACGGAAATGTTCGCCACACGTTTCCGATTACCTTTGATAACAGTGTCCATGCTTTGGATGAAGCAACTTATCTGGTCAAGGCATTGGAGGCGGCTGGCAACGCGCGTCTGGCTCCAGATGCCGACCTGCATGAATTAACGGCCAGAATCCACGTCAGCCGTGGCGGTCAACTGGAACCTTTTGGCGACAACCTTAACAGCGATGCAGAAACGAAAGCCCGATTGGAGCAGTTGGTCCGTGAACGTGCATATTTGCTCTGGGAACAAAACGGCTGCCCGGAGGGCAAGGCGGATGAATTCTGGCATCGTGCGCTTGATCAGCATTTTCGTGAACGCGCCTATGTGTTATGGCAGCAGGAGGGTCGCCCGGAAGGGAATGCCACTAAAGATTGGGATCAAATCCGTGCATTTCAGGAGCAATGACTCACCGTTAATCTGTACACCAGACGCCGAATCATAGGTTGCACCATAAGCTGGGGTATGCGAGCAACAGAACGGATCTGGCGATGCGCGCCGGCTTGATCATGCAACAGCGCGGCATCAGCATTGGTCGATGCCGCTAGCTGCTCCATTTCTCAAAAGAGTCCAATGCACACCGCTGGCGGAGCCTTGATGGCAGCCTATCCACGGCATTGCGAACCGCATCTTTCAGATGAGGAAGCGACACGAATTGTCCATGAGGAAGTCAAGCCGGCCCTGCAAGCATTTGTGGTAGCACTCAACATGACTCATCGGATTACCTTGGACAGAGTGGCATTGCTCATTGAGCAGATAGTCAAAGAACAACGCGTGTCTGCCCCGGATTTGATTGCGGACCTGATGCGGCTCGACCAATGGCAGCATGCACTATCCGAAGGGGAAAATCTTCCATTGCTTGCGGAACGAATATCCTTGTTCTTCCATACCGAACAGGGTATCGCGCTGTACAATTTTTATGTGAAAATTTTTGCGAAGACGACGGATACGCCGTTCGAGTGAAATGCACTTTTGGGTGAAATGCGCTAAATGCACTACCCGGATTTTTTTATAAAAATCTGTTGATGGGCTGCAGAATTCGCCATGCCAGAGACCCTGCCAGTTGACACCGACACCACTGCGCTAACAATCATCAGGACGGCGCACACGATCGTCTGGGCTTTTTTCGTCGCTTGCATCATGGCGATCCCGGTTGCTTCATGGTTCGGGGCGTACCAGACGTCCGTGTGGCTAGCCATGACGGTGTTCATCGAGGTACTCATCCTGGTTGTCAATCGCCTGCAATGTCCACTAACGACACTGGCAGCTCGATACACGGTGGACCGAAGCGCAAACTTTGATATCTACCTTCCCCGTTGGCTTGCACAATATAACAAGGTCATTTTTGGTGGTTTCTATGTCTGTGGCGTTGCCTATGCAGCTATACGCTGGTTACGAGGCTAGGCCACTCTTTTTAATTCTCGCCCGACAGCTCTTCCTGTTTAAGCAAGCGCACTGTTCGGCCTCCCGCTCGAGTCGTCCTTTATCGGTCCGATTTCGAACAGGACGGTAAATCCGTTTGGTACAAGTGCCGGTAGCTTGTCAAAACAACGATTCGCTCACAATCATCAGGTACCGGTAGGCAGGCTTTCGCCCGAAGAGTATCAATCCCTGAACACGCATTTTGAGGTTGTCCAGGTAGCCAGTCGGGACGCTGCATTCAAACGCCATCGCGAATTCCGGTTTGTCTGCTTTCCGATTTCCTGTGCGATGTCCATTCTTACCCCATTGAGCAACGACATCCGTGTGGAAGTCGCGCCATTGTCAATGAAAGATTTACTGGCTGCGATCTTCTTATCCGTGGCAGCGTAGCAGTCGACAATTGCATTTGTCAGGTGCCTGGACAAAGTGTGCGCATGCGGGTAGCGGCATTTCAAGAGGCAGCCAATCATGACACGCGGTTGCGCGCTGGATATTGATGATGCGTGATCGAGCCGGCAGTGCTCATTGCTATCGCCCAGTCATGGCAATGAGGATTGCAAGCGTCGATTTCCGTTGCGAACGCAAGCCTTGGGCAGGCTGATTGTCACGCATATGCGGTAGGCAGATGTTCAGCAGAAAGGCGCCAGGCATTCACAGTGTGCCAGCCACAGCGCCCGTCTTGCATCATGCCAGGTACAGAGGTTATTTTTAACTGGTCGTTTCTGCCAACGTGGCAGCAGGCATTTTATGTCAGAAGCCATCTGCTTCTTTAACAAGAAAAAAAATGCCGCAGCATGCATCTGCTGCGGCCTTGCCGATTTTTCTAGCCAACGTTGATTAAGGCGTTGCTTTAACGGCGTTCGCTTGAATCAGGCGGTCACTGTTCTGCTTGAATGGGGTCGTCAGCTTTTCGACGTTTTCCTTCTGGCGCTGAGCGGCCTTAGATGTTTCATCCGATGCGCGCTGGGCAAATTCTTTCACAACAGCTTCGGCCGTACGCGTGGATTCCGGCACGTGAGTCTGCACTGTTTTCATCAGGTCGACCCGGGTTTCAGCAAAGATATCCTGCAGCTGCTGTTGATACGCCCTGACCTTTTCTGCTGCAGGCTGCGACCGCCTCGCCACAATCGATAGCGCGTCGTTCCGGTCCGATGTAGCCATTAGCTGACCAGCGCCCGTCAGCGACTCTTTTATCATCGTCGCGGCGACTTGAATGTTCAGTTCATTCACTTTCTGAACGCTTTCAAGCATCTTTTTCGACATATCTGTGAAAAAAGAGAACTGGGCGTCAACCTGCGCTTTGATCGCGGGGGAAATGGACTGCTGTGTGAAGCTAAACATGGATTTTCCTTGGACTTCGTTATCCTGAATTGAATAATTGCAGAATGATCACTACTGCAAGTCAGAGGAGGTTCGCGATGATAACGTTCCATGTTTTTTGTGCATTGCGTCATTGTATATCGCTATCGGCAGTCACCCTCCCTACCTGTCCTTGAATGCAACATCGTCGACATGTGCGCCAGTCAAACTGTATGTACCGCTTTCAATTTGATCTCATGGGAAGCCCTTGAAGGGAAGTGGATAGCGGCACATGCATGCTGTTTTGGTCCTGATAGTTCCAGAGGCACCCTTGGCAAGGCGTGGCAAGGATGCTTTTACCTACTTTCCGGCCACGTGCCTCGGCTCGAACGATAGCATCAGGTTCCTGTCAATGAATCGGAAATGCATTGTGATGCGGTATGTCCCGTCAATGGGGGTAGTGCGTGCAGTGCGTTGATCGACAGCTTCTCACCTGACACCCTGGCCAGGAAGCAAAAGGGTTGGGTAGCGCAGCTTCTGTGGACGCGTTGCGAATGGATGACACACCGGTGGACACTGTCACGCCTGCTTGGCAGTCATTTTCTCGTTCGAAGTCAGTGCAGATTCATCATATTGGCGTCGCACTTGACGCCAGCATTGTCGTTCCCGTAGCGACTGCCGCAGGCAGTGGAACATTCCAAGGCCAGGATGCGCAACGCACCCTTGATATGGCCGATGAACGCTTCTGTGAAAAAGTCCGGTGGGCGGATGGCATCGTTGTCGCATGCAGGGGCGCACCCTTGTTTATCGATCCACTTCACAGCCGCCGTCCAATGGCAATGTTGGCGGAGAATCCCCGGTTTTCTAGTGCCGAAGATTTGTGCCGCTATGCGCTCGAATCGACCTTGGGCGAAAGGTGAGCACGGCAGGAACATTGCAAAGGTGAGCGCTACGGGAACAACTCACCGTTGACGGCGAGCCTCGATTGTCACTGCGCTTGGTGACGGTGAGCGCCGCGGGAACAATGCCCCGTTCCCGGGATGTGAAAAATTTCACGGTGAAAGTTTTGATATTGAGTGCGCTCCCCAGTGCTTTCCTGCGCGCGCGTGCGCATCTTCAGTATCGACAGAAATCGCGATGCACGTGGCGCTGCGTTACGGTGAGCGCTGCAGGAACATCTGACCCTTTCTGACCCTTTCTCGCCGTGTCAGTCGGCAACGCAGGATGGCGACAAAGATTGTGGTCAAGCTGCAGGAATGGTCGGTGGCCGCTTTCGGTGAGCGCTACGGGAACATGCGCAAAAATGCCCTGCAGATCTGCTTGATTTTGAAGCGAAAATTTAAAGGTGAGCGCTACAGGAACGACTCACCTTTGTGGATTCAATCATCACAACACTGAATAAATAATCGCAAGTAAGTAGTTACTTTCCCAAATAATCAAGACTCAACTGGACTTTCCGAATGCCAAAAGGTGAGCGTTGCAGGAAGTACTTCCCCTATGTTCCTGTGGCGCTCACCGTATGTCTCTATTCAGGATCGCTCAAATACCTGGCAGAAAATGCGCGATGTTCCTGCAGCGCTCACCTTTTGCGCGTGTGCCTTTCGCGGACGTGCGAGCGGCAATAGCGGAAGGCCTGGAAATTGAGTGCGCCAGTAGAGGCACAGGTTGTGCAGACCCGTCCAAAGGTGAAGTGTTCCTGCCGAGCTCACCTTTAGAATCGGCTAGTAACGGCAGACTGTCTCCGTCGGGATACGGTTCGTCGAGTCTGCAGCATCTTCCTGGCTATCCAGACTGCCGCAGGCCCAACAGAGGTGGCCGCAGCAGGACAACCGGTGCGATCGGGGGAAAGACCGGTTGATCATAGGCGTCGTTAGCGTACAACAAGGCTTTGCAGTACGGGTTATCTAAAAGGCGCTGCCATTGAGGGTTTTTTAGAAGTAAACCCTTGTAAACCTTTAACAACCTTAAGGGCACCGCCAAACGCGCATGGATACAGGGTTGGCAGCCGCAACGGTGAGTAGGTACGGTAACTCCGGTGAGGGGCTACGGGAACTCGTGTGCGTTGGTACGGGAACGCGGCGCGGTTCGAGGAGTACGGGCGGTAACACGGGTGAGTGGACTCGGTAACCGTTTTGCCGTGAAGTGAGCGCTGCAGGAACGCGCAATTTCGGTAACGGTGAGCGCTGCGGGAACGTCATCCAAAAGTGAAAATTTTATTTGCGAAGATTTCACCGCAAGGGCATTATCATCCTGTTTTCATTCACCACACAGCGGCCTATGGCATCGCCGAAGAAAAAGACCTTGCAGACCGTTCCCAGCGTGGATGAGTCGGGCGACGGGCGTGACGCGCTCGTCGAATTTCGCAAGGCAAATGACTCGATCGGGTTACGTGTCGTCGAAGGCCAGTTCAGCCTGTTGTCCCGCAAGCTGTACAACGTCTTCATTTCAACCGCGCAGAAGCAGCAACGCCCGGGCGTCAACGCGCCCATTGACGAGCCGTCGGCGGAATCCTACTTCTGGATCGCCCTGCAGGATGTGGTCAAGGATACCAAGTACAACAGCAACGATTATGAAACGCTGAAGGAACACGCCAACGAACTGCAAAACATCCGCGTCGAGGCCGAAAGCACGAAGATGTGGACGAGCGAGCGGTTGCTGTCCGGGGTCAAGATCTACAATTCGAAAGGCCTCAAGAGCAAGGGCGGCACCGTGTGGCTGGGTTTTTCATTTCCACCCGAAGTCATGCACATGGTTTTGAAGCCGACCATCTACACGAAATTCAGTCTGTGGTACCAGACGCAATTGCGCACCGCGTCGAGCCTGGCGCTGTACGAAGTGTGCCGGCGCTATGCGTCCAGCCCGTCGCACCTGACCAACCGCGACAAGTGGGAACGCTGGTACTACACGATTACCGGGACCGTGACCACCGACGTCAATCTTCCCGAATACAAGTATTTCAAGCGCGACCACCTGATGAAGTCAGTCACCGAAATCAATGCCATCACCGACATTGAAATCGAGCTGCTCGAATTCAAGGAAGGCCGCAAGGTCGCCGACATCCAGTTCAAGGTGTATCAGAAGGCACAGTCGTCGTTTGAGCTGCCCGCCATCCCGATCATCAACATGGAAATGATCGAACGCATCATGGCGCTGGGCATCTCCAAGGACGAGGCGACCGCGATTTATACGTCTTATGACGAGCAGGTCGTGCTTGCGCACCTGCACCTGGTGGAGAGCCGGCAGAAAAATACCCGGGCCGGTCCGCTGGAATCGGCCGCGGCGTATTTCAAGACCGCGATCAAGAAAGGCTATGCCAATGGCAAGGTCATCGAAGTCAACGAGGCCAAGCCGGTTAAACCGAAAAGCAAGAAGAACCTGCGCGAGCGGTTCATGATCGCGCGCGCCAAGGATGCGCTGACCCACTACGACCAGCTCGTTTCTGCCGAACAAAAGAAACTCCTGGCGACCTTCGCCAAAAAAGCCGACAAGTCGATCAAGCCGTACCTGAAGAAAGGCCTGGAAATGACGCTGGTGCGCAATGCATTCGGCGACTGGCTGGCCACCGAGCTGTGGGGCGAGCCGACCGATGCCCAGATCATTGACTTCCTCGAGTCCGAGGGGGATGACTGAATCCGGTCGCCGAGGCGGGGTCTGTGGGCGGCAACCGATCCGTGGCGAATGCACCGCCGCCACGGCCAGGGTCGCCATGTCGCGATAGACGGATCGTCAAACAGCCGAAGGGCACACGGCTGTGCCTCGCAAGGCAACGCAAGCGCTGCGGGTCCTCCAGCCCCTCCAGACCTTTCCTGCCGCGATCCAGCCTAAGCGGTACGTGCGGTACCGGCAACCCCGGGAAAGGCGCCAGACGCGCTTTACGCGCCTTCTCGGGCCATTGGCGAGATAGTGGTGAGCCGGGCAACCGGATCCGCCAGGCTGCAGGTGGTGCCTGCGCAAGTGCAGGTCATTGCTGCAGCGGGGTCAATACGTTCCCGATAAAAACTGCTGCAGGTAAGGGGCGGTGCGGCTGGCCGGCGACGCCGCCACGGCGGCCGGTGGACCGGCTGCGACGATCTGGCCACCTTCGTCGCCGGCACCGGGACCGATGTCAATGACCCAGTCGCTTGCTGCGAGAACCCGCATGTCATGCTCGACAACGATCACGGTATTGCCGGCTTTGACCAGCCGGTCGAGCTGGGCCAGGAGTTTTTCCACATCCGCGGGATGCAGGCCGGTGGTCGGTTCATCCAGCACGTACAGTGCATTGCCGCGCGTTGCGCGTTGCAACTCGGTGGCCAACTTGATGCGCTGGGCTTCGCCGCCCGACAGTTCTGTTGCCGGCTGCCCCAGGCGCAGGTAACCCAAACCGACTTCCCTGAGCACATCCAGGGTACGCAGGACGGCGGGTTCTTCGTTGAAAAATGCCGATGCCGCATCGACGGTCAGCGAGAGCACTTCGGCAATGTTCTTGCCCTTGTAGGTCACTTCGAGGGTTTTTGCGTTGAAACGGCTTCCTTTGCAGACCGGGCACGGCGCGTACACGCTCGGCAGAAACAGCAGCTCCACCATCACGAACCCTTCGCCATCGCACTTGTCGCACCGTCCCTTGCGCACATTGAATGAAAAGCGCCCGGCATCGTAGTGACGCGCACGTGCCATCCCCGTGGCAGCAAACAGTTTGCGCACATGGTCGAACAAGCCGGTATAGGTGGCGAGGTTGGAGCGCGGTGTGCGGCCGATCGCCTTCTGGTCGACCAGCACCAGCCGCCGGATCGCCTGCATGCCGTCGTTGATGGATCCTCCGACGGTGACCGGCGCGGCCGGCGCCAGCGGGTCATGGTCGTCGCTATCGTCGCTATCGTGGCTCCCGCCGCTGATGCCGTGCCCCAGTTCAGCTGCCACCAGTTCCACCAGCACTTGGCTCACCAGCGTCGATTTGCCGGAACCGGACACGCCGCACACGCTGGTCAGCACACCCAGCGGAAACCGCACATCGAGCCCCTGCAGATTGTTGCGGGTCACCCCGGTCAGCTGCAGCCAGCCGGCCGGAGCGCGCGGTGCATGCGCGGCGGGCGGGCCGGTGTCAAACAGGAAGCGGCGGGTATGGGACTCGCTTGCGTCGGACAGACCCTGCAACGGGCCGCTGTAGACAATGTGGCCGCCGTGTTCGCCCGCGCCGGGGCCGACGTCGACGATCCAGTCGGCATGGCGGATGACGCCCAACGCGTGTTCGACCACAAACAGCGAGTTGCCGTTGCGTTTGAGCAGGTCCAATGCATCGAGCAGCGCTTCCGTGTCCGCCGGATGAAGTCCGGCCGACGGTTCATCGAGCACATAGACGACGCCGAACAGGTTCGAGCGCACCTGCGTTGCCAGGCGCAGCCGCTGCAGTTCGCCCGGTGACAGGGTTGGCGTGCCGCGTTCCAGCGTCAGGTAACCGAGCCCCAGATTTAGCAGGATCGACAGCCTGGCGAGAAGGTCGGTGGCGATGCGCTGCACCACGATCGCCTTTTCCGGGTGGCGTGCGACCATCGTCGCCGACGCCGGATGGGTGCCTTGCGCATACGGGCGCAGAAGGGATGCCAGGCGCTTGAGCGGAACACGGGAAAATTCGGTGATGTCCATGCCGGCAAACGTGACGGACAGCGATTCGGGGCGCAGCCGCTTGCCTTGGCATAGCGGACATGTGCTGCTGACCATGTAGCGCGCGACCCGCTTTTTCATGGCGGCACTTTCCGTGTTGGCGAACGTTTCCATCACGTAGCGCCTGGCGCTGGTGAACGTGCCGTGATAGCTGGGAGTTTCGTTGCGCTCCATTGCCCCCTGCACTTCGTCGGCCGTGAATCCGGCATACACCGGGACGACCGGCTGCTCGTCGGTGAAGAGGATCCAGTGGCGCTGCTTGCGCGACAATTTGCGCCAAGGCCGGTCGACGTCAACGCCCAGCGTGGTCAGGATGTCGCGCAGGTTCTGGCCATGCCAGGCAGTGGGCCACGCAGCCACGGCACGCTCGCGAATGGTGAGGGTGTCGTCAGGCACCATCGACGCTTCGGTCACGTCAACCACGCGGCCCAGCCCATGGCAGGTGGGACACGCCCCTTCCGGCGTGTTCGCGGAAAAGGATTCTGCATACAGCAGCGGCTGTCCGGCCGGGTAGTCACCTGCCCGTGAATACAGCATGCGCACCGAGTTTGACAACGTGGTGACGCTGCCGACCGAAGATCGGGTGGTAGGTGTGCCGCGCGGCTGCTGCAGGGCGACTGCCGGTGGCAAGCCATCGATGTCATCGACGTCGGGAACCGGCATCTGGTGGAACAGGCGCCGCGCATACGGCGACACCGATTCGAGATAGCGCCGTTGTGCCTCGGCGTACAGGGTGCCGAATGCCAGCGATGATTTGCCGGACCCGGAAATGCCGGTGAACACCACGAGCGCGTTGCGCGGGATCGCCAGGTCGACGTTCTTCAGGTTATGTTCGCGGGCGCCGCGGACCTGGACACAATCCGGCCGCCCGATGTCGCCAACGGCGTCGTCCGCCGGGTTGTTCTTTTTTCGCATTGCGGTGGTATCCCGTCTGGTCGCCGCTGCAGTCAATCCATTCCTGCGCAGCCCGGTCCGTGCGGGGCCGCCTGCGACCTGTCAAGCCGGATTGACCGTCGTACGTTGACCTGTTGTCATTATTGCTAATGGACAGCGTATGCGAACGGATAGTTCTGCTGTCCCGGCGTGGATGACGTACGCAACGGCGCGCATGCGGTCGTGGGCTATACCGCGGCGGTGGTGCGAATGACGGTGACGCGGCTGATGAAAAATTCGCCATCCACGACACTGCGGTGCGGCATGCCGACGACATTGAATCCCGGTCCGCCGTCATCGACCCAGCCAACAGCCATCGCATCGAATTGTTGTGGTGTCATGCGCAGCATCGGCGCACTGATGACGAATTGCGCCCCCGCCGGGTACTTCCTTACGTAGTCGCTGAGTGTTGTCATGTTCCACCTAGTTGTCTGTCCGAGACCAGTATTGCATAGGCGCGTGTGTTGTTCCCACGACCGCAGTCCTCCATCACAGCACAGCACCATGCCGGTTGCAGGCGCTGCCTGATGAGCGTACTCCACCGCCCAGTGTAGTGAAAGATCATTATCATGTTTGGTAAATTAGCAGGTTAAAACACACTTTTAAGCTTTTAACCTACCAATAGCACTTGACAGTTATCGGTGCTCTGCGGAAAATGGGCGCACTTTGGTATTGCACGCCATTCGGAGGTTTCATGCGCTCAACATTTGCCCTGCAAGAGGATGTGATTTACCGCCTCAAGGCAGCCGCTGCCCTGCTCAATATTTCAGAAAACACGCTGCGCAATCATTTGCGTGACAGCGGGTTGGAAATCCAGCGCGCCAACAAAAAGAATCCGGCGTCGCCAGCCGTGCGGCTGTTCAATATCGCTGATGTCTTCAAGCTGGCGCGCTGGCGCCGTGAGCAGGACCTGGTCAAGAAGGTGTCGGCGGAACCGGTGGTCATCGCGGTCGACCTCATCAAGGGCGGCGTCGGCAAGTCGACGACGGCAGGCGAGCTGGGTATCCAGCTCGGGTTGCTCGGTTACCGGGTGCTGATGATCGACCTGGATGTGCAATCCAACCTGACGCAGCTAATGGGTTATGAGAGCGACCTGACCATCGATGAAGCGGCGGAACATGGGCTCAGTGATGACGCGATCGTCACCGGCACCTTTGCCACCATTTGCACCCAGTTCATGGATAGCAAGAATGGCCGTGGCAACAAGATGGGCAACGTCGCTAATGTGATCAAGCGGCCGTTCGGCGCCCATGGCCCGGCCCTGATTCCCTCTGATACCTTTCTGGGCGACCTCGAGCAGGCGTTTACCTACGCGAAGGGCAATCGTGAACTGGTCTTCCGCACGCTGTTCAAGGAATCGGCGGCAGGCGACGTGCCAGGCTTCAATGTCAACGAGTACGACTTCATCATCTTCGACTGTCCGCCATCGATTTCTTTTTCATCGACGAATGCGATTGCCGCAGCCGATGTGGTGATTGCGCCGATCCGCATGGATTCGTTCGCGGTCAAGGGCTTGTCGCGCCTGGTGTCGGAAATTAACGGGCTCGGTGAGCGCTCGCCGGAAGTGCGGCCGCAACTGTTGATTTTGCCAACCCATTATTCGACCAACATCACGCGCGTGTCGCGCATGCAGCAACAATTGCAGGCGTACAAGGGCAATCTGTCGCCGACTGTGATTTCGGCCAGCGAATTATTTCCAAAGACGCAGGAAAACTATCTGCCGCTGACTCTGCAGATGCCTACGGCCGGACCGGTCGGCGAATACCGGTTATTTACCGAATTCCTGCTGTCGATGTGTGCAAAAACCAAGGGCAAGCAAGCCCGTACAGCAGAGGTATAAACCATGAAGCAAAGACTCGCACCCAGAATGCCGTTGGCATCCCTAAAATCGTTCGACCCTGAAGAAGCTCCTGATGCGGTACCGGCACGCGACGATGCGCAGGCCGATGCGGCGTCTGGCGAGCTGGCGGTTGCCGCCGCCGTGATCGACACGCCGGTGGCTGCCGGTGTCCCTGACGCCCTTCCCGGGACGTCGTCGATTGTCGAGATCGCGGTCCGCGACATCGATCCCAGCCCCTACCAGCCGCGCATCATGTTTTCTCCCGAGGCAATCGACGCGCTGGCAGCCAGCATCGAAAGCGAAGGACAACTGGTCCCGATCAGCGTGCGTCCCGCCGAGGGAGGCCGCTACCAGCTCATTGCCGGCGAGCGGCGACTGCGGGCACACGAGATCCTGGGCAAGGAAACCATCAAGGCGTACGTGGTGGATACCCGATCCGATTTTGATGCGGCGGTTGCCGCACTTGCGGACAACGAGGCACGTACCGATCTGTCCGACTATGAGCGCGGCAAGGCATTCCAGCGCCTGCTGTCGATGCCGCCGGCACCAGGTGAGCCACGCCTGACCCAAGTGTCGCTGGCAAAAAGGATCGCCAAGTCAGAAGCCACGATCAGTCGTTGCATGACCTTTTTTAACCTGCCTGCGGAAGCGATTGTTTTGCTCGACAAGGACCCGGCGCTCATCGGCGGCAAGAACGCGATGATACTGGTTGGCCTGACGAAGAAAGGGCATGCCGATATCGTGTTGCGGGCGCTGAAGCGGATCAAGGAAGATGGGGTCTCGGAACAAGGGGCGATCAACTGGGCGCTGGCGGAAGTCACCCGCGCAAATCGGCCGCGGATCGAAGCGTACCCCCTTAGCATCAAGGGATTGCACGTCGGCGATATCAAGGTCGATGGCACGAAGGTTGTCATTACCTGCGTCAATGGCTTTACCCCAGATGAACTAATCCAGCGCATCCGTGGTGCCAACCTGGATCAGGACACGTCCTTGACTGAGGCACGTGCTACCAACAACGACTGAATTTCATCAGATTCGCTGTCTAGCCAGCAATCTTTCACCGTGAAAGATTGCTGGCTTTTTTATGCCCGATCTTTCACGGTGAAAGATTATCAGGCCTTACTCTTGATGCATCGACGTGCAACACACTGAATCGGCACACAACAATGCATCCGGCAGCGTCACCTTTTTCTAAATGACAACTTGAGAAAGGCCGCTATTCGGTTTGTGGCATTTAGTTCATTTGCCAAAAAGACGTCACCTTTGCTAGCGGATAATCTTTCACCGTGAAAGATGTCATCGCCCATACTCTGCACCTTGATGCGCATTTCAGCACCCCGTCGGGCCAGCAATGCAATACAGCAATCGATGTTGCACTTACCTGTTTTATCATCAGTGTTAAGGTCAACCGTATCTGCTGACGTTGTTCCAGAACCTGGCAACTGCAAAATTGTTTCACGTGGACCCAACCAATAGCGCCTGTAGTACCGCATTGACGCCCCTGTTAGACTGCAATTTTCATTCCTATCGCGGTCATCAAGTAGTCCAAAACAAAGGATGCCGATAATATCTTTCCCTGGTGTGTCCATTGACCAAACATCATTTCGTTGCTTGAACGCGCCGCCTGCATCGGGCCGATGCTGACAGGGTAATGAATATAGAAATGGAATGGGGGTGGAGAAAGCGGAACAGACAGGTATTGCATTCCTGTCACACCCTCTTTCTCCACTGCGCACATGTGCTCACGCGACTGGCGCTCTTGGCTGCGTTAAAACCGTTTGCTGTCACAACCAAACATTGTCATTGTCTATGCCACTACATATCGGAATTGTTGGATGCTCCGCTGAAGGTGCCGCGCTCTGCTACCGCACCATCTGCACAGAAGGGGCTGCACTGCTTGGCGCCCATGCTCACCCCGAGATATCGATGCACACCCCATCGCTGGCTGACTATGTGAGCTGCCTTGATCGAGGAGACCTGGCGGGCGTTGGTGAATTGATGCTGGCATCCGCCAGAAAATTGGCAAGTGCCGGAGCCGATTTCGTGATCTGCCCCGACAATACCATTCACCAGGCATTCACCTACGTCCAACCCCATTCTCCACTACCATGGCTCCACATTGCCGAGGTCGTCGCCTTGGAAGCATCCAAGCGCGGTTATAAACGCCTTGGATTGACCGGGACGCGCTGGCTGGTGGACAGCGATGTGTATCCACAGAAGCTGGGCGAAAAAGACTTGCAATGTGTTCGGCCCCATCCACTTGAGCGCGATGAGACAAGCCGGATCATCATGGAAGAGCTTGTGTATGGGGTCGTCAAACCCGCCGCCATCGCATACTTTTTATCTGTCATCCAAGGGTTCAAAGAGCAAGCCTGCGACGCCGTCATACTTGGGTGTACCGAGATCCCGCTCATCGTGAACGACAGTAATTCTCCGCTGCCAGTGTTGGACTCAACACGTCTGCTTGCGCGAGCCGCACTTCACAGAGCCGTGAGTACAGCCGTTGCGAAATGATGGCTGCCTTGTCGCCGACGCAGACGTTACACGATCGTCAGCGCAATCGCTGTTCGCGCGAAGCGCCACATTGACCCAGTCCAAGAACTAGCGGTTCAGCGTAAACAGAGTAATCAGGCGTGTACCAGAGCGAAGTGGCAAATGGCGCTACGCAACGGACCATGGGAGGCGTCATTTCTTTGCCGGCACCATCCTAGAATAGGACCGATGCAACGCGCGTCATTGACGCTATCCAAAGGGTAACCGGGTCGCGCCGTGTCCACGAAGATCTGGCCCACCTTGACGGTACAGCGGTTTTTCCTTTAAGGCTCGAAATTGCCTGTGTAGCGACTAGGGAGTACACGCAGCGAAAAAGCCGTGACGTGTTGCTTACCGAGTCAAGCCATTCTTTCAGCTGTACGCGACGGCGATTGGTTCCGGCTTTTGCAGGCAGCGAGCTCCGGATGATTGCACGCTAGATCAACCGTCGATGTTGGGAAAAGTGGATTTGAGTGCAGAAAGGGCAATGGAGGGGATTACGCTCGTGAATGCCAGACGGATGCGCAAACGGACAAACCGACATGGCCCCGATGTAAAAAATGGCGGTAAAACGGCAATGTTTCACGAAATCGCATAGGTCATCGACGGATTGTCAAAAACGGCTGTCAACCAGCATCAGCTCTGGGTTTTGCCATTTCGGGCTTTTTCGCTGGCGTGAAACAATTTCCTACGTGTCAACAAAATTAGCCCGTTTTCACTCGTTTATCAACCGCAGCAGCCGCTTTTGGCTGAATTCAGTTTCACGATGAAACGGCGATCAGAAACGTAATATTTATAACGTAATACAGCGTATTTTTGACATAGGGAAAATGTGCCGTTAACATGCTTGTCGGGTTTAATCATTAAAGGTCGCGCATGCGTTAAGCGCGGTCATTGCGGAAAGCACGGCAATGCAATTGACTGACGAGTTTCGGCAAGAACTGCAGGAAAAAGTGGGACGCATGAAACTGGAGGGCGCGCGTCGCAAGGAACTGACCCGTCACGTGGCAATGCAGCTTTCCTTCAAGGGCTACAAACCGTCGGTTGGCATTGTGCGCGATATCACGCAGCAAGGCTCCCTCACCGATATCTCCAAGGATCTGACCGAGCTGCGCGAAGAAATTGGCAAGGCCCTGAGCCGGCGTACCCTGAAGACAAGCATGCCCGAGTCGTACCTGCACATGGTGGAGCAGACGATCGAGCAGCTATGGACAGGGGCCGTCGACACGGCGAGTAAGGCGCTGGAAGCCGAGCGGATCGCGGCGGGCCAAATTCGGCACGACGCATTAAGGGAGGTCGAAACCATCCAGGCACTGCGTGCAGAAGAGCTCCTTCAACGGCAAGCGCTGCAGCAAGCGCTGGACGACGAGCGGCGGCGAAGCAGCAATGCAGAACAACAGGCGGCGGCGCTGCAAGCGCAATGCAGGGAGTTGGCCGAGTCGGTCGCCAGATGGCAGGCCAATACCGACACCGAGCGACGCTTGCGCACCGAAGAACATCAGCGATTCAGTGCCGAACTGGAGCTGATGCGGCAAGAGCATGGCCGTGCACTCGAGCAGGCGGAAGGCAATCGTCGCTATGTGTTGCTGCAACTCGATACGGCGCGCGAAGCCGAGCGCAATCTTCGCGAGCGGGTCAGGCAGGTGGAAGACGATCGGACGGCACAGGAGCAACGCACCCGCGTGGAACTCAATCATCTGCGTGACCGAAATGGCGCGATGTCACTGCAGCTGGGCGAACTGAAAGGCGAGCTCAAGGCAAAAGAGACGCTTTTGGCGGATGCAAACAAGCGTATTGCCGACCTTGAAAGTCGCCTAGAGGGCGAGCGGATTGCACTGTCTGCCCACAACGACGAAAAGCTGCAAGACCTGCGTGCTGAAGCGCTTGGCGGATTATTGTCGGCGGCAAGGAATGCGCCGAATGTCTTTCAGCTATGCGATGAAATTAATTACCAGGTACGGGTAGCGCTGGAAGAAAACGGCAAGCCACTGCTTTGGCTTGAGGATGAAGCCGGCAACAGGATTGGCAGCACCTGTGCTTCAGTCAATGATTTAGATGCACAGTGTCAGCAACTGTTGGACCGGTAATGCGCTGGGACCGAATACTATTTGGCTTGCGCTTTGCCCGAATCTTTCACGGTGAAAGATTTTTCTTTCCCCCTCTCTTTCACCCCATCGACTGGAAAATGGCGAAAACGTTTTCTGCTCTCCCTATGTCGGCACGATTTACAGCGATTGACCTTTAACCTATGCGGCGTCGCACTGGGTTAAGCCAGTTGCGTCGGCATGTAAATTTGCCACGCGTCGTTAAAGACAGGATTCTGTAATTTGTGCGTTAAGTAAAAACGACGCGGCTTTGGTTGTGACCGAAAAACTTTAAGTTGCTCATCGTCGTACCCAGCCTTTTTCATATACCAGCCGATAGCCTGATGAAACGGGTATACATAACCTAGCTCCAAAAAGGTAATTTGCTAGCTTCGTTGCATCAATACTGTCGCGCGCCCGCTCAAAGGCACGAAGTACCTCTTCGACACCACCAGAATAATATGGCCGGACGGTGCTATCAATAAGAGTGCGTTCAAGATCAGTCAACCGTATGTTGGCTGGTTCTTTGTCCAAAACTTTCACGTACCGCTCCACGACTCCCAATTGACCGGTATACATTCCGTTCGTCATAGTCATCTTACGGCCTTCCCACTCGATGACCTTATTGGTCTGCCGAGGATTACTTTTAAATGCCGCGTCTATTCGGGATTGCTCGGGGAGAATGCTACGTTCATGTGGTGACTGTTCAAAATTGAGGTAAATATTTTCAACAGGTTTGCTCATAATTCCATGGACCTGCGTGGCGGAGGCATGGGTGTAATACGAGTTTGGTTTGATGGACTGGAGAACCTCTAACATTGGCACATGCGGTTTTGCATAGCGCTTTTCTGTGCGATGAGGGAATGGGAAGCTATAGCCGCGTAAGCACTTGGCCTGAATTAATTTTTTGGCAAAGGCGGGGCCGTTCCTATTTTTGGGAAGCTCCCATTGGGCCCTTCCATGATCAAGTAGATTAGAAACGTCAACTTGTTTCAGTATGTCTTGATCAAGCTGTTGGGCCGCTATCTTTATTTGATCTTTTGCGGTCTCGAATTTGCTCGGGGGCATGATGGTCCATCAGCCGCCTTCATTCCGCAGTTGATTGCAGGCAAGGGCCTTTTGCCGACTTTGTTTCGGCCTTCTTAAGCATATGTTATGATGGCTTTGCCTCGAAAATCTATTCATTATTCTATTCATTATTCTATTCAAAATAGCCCAATTTCCCTATGAGACTTGGCTAAAATTTTCTATTCATAGTTTCGCACAAAATGTCTAAAACTGCACATTTGGAAAAGCTTCAGCAAGTCCTGAAAAGGGGACCGGCGAAGACGGCAACCATTCTGGCGGAATTAGGGATTAGCCAACCAACGTTTTCTCGGCTTTGGGCCGGCGTCAACGACGGCGTCGCGCTTGGAATTACCAAATCACGACAATACGGCCTAAGGCGCGCTATTGCAGGCGTCGACGTCCCAATTCCCGTGTATCGGGTTTCTCACGAAGGGCAAGCTAGATCGATTGGTCAAATAACTCCGCTCGAAGGCGGGTTTTATGTACTTACCTTGTCAGATGGAACGCAGTACCAAATTTTTGAAGGGCAGCCCTATTTTCTTAGGGACCTTCGTCCTCAGGGTTTTTTGGGCCGGATGGAGCCGGGGAAAAACCCCGACTTAAATCTCCCTGTGGACATTTTGAAGTGGACCGATGAGCAAGTGCTCAAGTACATCTCACGACGCAGCGAGCATGCCGCCGGCGATCTCATTTTAGGAAATGAATCTTACGCGAGATATATGGCAGATATGGCCAAGGCGGAGGAGTCAATCCTATTGGAAGCGGATCGAGTCGCCCGTTATCCTGCAATGGCAGAGCATTCTATGCAAGGCGAATCCCCAGGTTCGTCGGCGGGTGGCGAGCAGCCAAAGTTCACGGCAGTAGTTCGGCGTGGTGGAGAGAGCGAAACGATTGAACATGTCATTGTGAAGTTTTCGCCTCAAGTTGATAAGTCAAGCGGTCGACGCTGGGGCGATTTGCTCGTCTGTGAACACTTAGCTCTCGAGGTACTTGCCCGTCATCAGATCGCAGCAGCCAAAACATCAATTCTTGAAGCAGGCAGACGGATATTTTTAGAGGTGGTGCGCGTTGACCGCGTTGGATTAAAAGGACGCCGTCCAATGGCAACCTTCTCTGCTTTAGATGGCGACCTTGGAATGATGGATGAAAACTGGACAGCCGTCGCACGCGAGCTTCACCGCCGTGGTGAACTTGCGCAAAAAGACGTAGAGACAGTTGAGATACTAGATTTATACGGCGCTCTCATCGGCAACACAGACAAGCATCATGGCAACATCGCTCTAGCGTGGGAATTTGGTCAGGAACATCGCCTGCTAGAAGCCTACGACATGCTTCCTATGCTATATCGCCCAAATACACATGGAGAAATCGTTGAGCGTGAATGGCGGCCGAACTTGGGTGCCCGGCTTGAATTGCGACATCTATCGCAATGTTTTGAAATGGCGCACCAGTTCTGGACTGACGTACTAGGCGACAATCGCGTCTCACAAGAATTCAAGGAAAATGTCGCAACCCGGCATCTGGAGACCTTATGCAATTTAGGTGTACAAACGGTTTGAGAACCGTGGTCACCTAACTAGCTTCTATAGCCATACTGGCAGACCATCATTTGGTCTGAAACTGATGATCCGCATGCTCATCATCGGCTACTGCTACGGCATTCGTTCCGAGCGCCGACTCTGTGAAGTAGTCAAGCTCAATCTGGCGTATCGCTGGTTCTGCCGCCTGGGCCTGCAAGACCCGGTACCCGAGCATTCCAGCTTTTCGAAGAACCTGTATGGGCGCTTTCGTCACAGCGATGCCTTCCGTCACCTGTTTGAGATGGTTTTGAGCCGTTGCATTGTTCAAGGACTGGTCGGCGGTGAAGGCTTTGCGATAGACGCCAGTACTATTCGAGCCGATGCCAGCCGGCAGCCCAGAGCAACTGCCATTACAGTCCGCAGTGCAACAGCACTCAGCTCCCCGTATTGCTTCAGGACTTTTTCAACACAATCGACCCAAACCGGCCTGTCCTATTTTCGAAAACGGACACTCAGTATGGGCGTGAGCGTGTATTGAACCGGGCCCGGTCAATGACATAGTCAAAGCTTACTGCGATCGGATCGCTGGCGGGGAACGACTCCATCAGCGCCTCATCGAGCGCGCGGTCCATGTGTTGTCGTTGGAGTTCGTTTGCAACGGCACTGCTGTTTGCAGGAAGCGGAAGAGACGACCTTCGGTTTGTTCGGTGTATATCGGACATAGCATGCTCCTGAGGCGTTAGATAGCAATAAAGTGGATGTTAATAATCGCAGATGCCTGCGGATCATTGCGAGCCGAACACTACAGCTTGGTAATTGAAATGTGGCGCGCCGCGCATTGCTTTACCTAACGTCGGCGCTTCCTATAGCACATCTGCTTGTAGCATCGTGCGTCAGACGATCTCTGGCAGCCACCTGTATACGGTCGCGCCCTTTCTCAAGAGCGTTCGTCAGATCAGACCCTAATCCGGTTTTTGCGCCGAAATGCTCTTTCAGCGCCTTTTCCGCTATCTCACATTCGACCATAGCGCCATTCACCAGCGCACCGAACGGAATGCTGGCGTTGCGCGCCGTAGTGCCCAAATCGCCTGGGAAAAACTAGATGTTCATAACTGCCTTCGAAAAATTAGGGCGGGTTACCGTACGGTGACCCCGTGTGCAGGTTGTAATAGGCCATGGCCGAAAGAACACGGCGTGCGTTGTCACACCACACGCTCAACGTGGAATTAGCCGCGACACATCCGCTGCCGGTTTCTTAACCTGCTTAGCCGCCTTCTTTTCCTTCAGAGTCAAAACCGGCTGCTTTTTTGGTTCCTTGTTGCTCTGTTGTCTCTTACTCATGATTGTTCCTTTTAGTAGGAAAATGCAAGCGCCTGATCAGAGATGATGGCCTTCGCTTTCGCCGCCTGCCAAATAGAAAAAGGCATGACTCATGATCGAACCTGCCCAACTAATTTTGCATAGTTGATCGCGTCGGCGAAATGCTCATAGCGATCGTCGCCATATCGATAGTATTTGCCGTCGAAGGTAATATTCAAATCCACCATCGATCGCTGATCTGCTTCCGCTGGCCGATCAACATCGACCCACTGTGGACAAACATACGGCTCCATCTGAAAGGTCGGGCTGGATGCGTCCAACTGGGCATAGCTGACTGCATCAGACAACAAATCGTAGCTGTACTGCTTATACCGGTACCGGCGTCCATCAAACACCACCTTGCTGTGCGCCGGCTGGCGTTTTGCGCTTTGGCAAAGCTGTTCGCTTTCGATGAGCCGGTCGCCGTTCGACACATCGTGTGCTTCGTGACGGGTATACATGATTCACTCCTCGATTTTAAACACCATTGCAGCTGGCTAGACGGACTATCGGTTGATGAGAACGTCATCCGCCGGTGAATGGACCGGTCGATGGACTAGGCGCAAATGCGGCATCAGACGCCACATCGATACGCGGCATAGTCAGGTCGCCTTCGTGGCTCACAAGGCACCGCCCATCTCGGTGGTTTCGCCCGGTGGGATATCAGACAATAGGGTAAGCGTCCGGAAAGACGGTCGAGTAAGCCCGAGCACCTGCGCCGCTCGACAAAACAGTATCAATCACAGCTACCGACGAAAACGTTTGTCACTGCTAGCGTACGGGTCATGATGTGTTTGGAAAATCTTTTGAAGTACGCGCGCAGCACGAAAACCTCTGTACTACATGGTGGGGGCAGTGACGATGGTCTCCTTTTGACAAACCGACCATCTGGAAGGGAATGGTGAAATGCCGAGGCGGAGATGGGCGGCTAGATGCATCGGATAAAATCACAATGCGCTTTATCACAAGATATAGCAAGCGATATCTCAATGATCGTGTTGCCCGGATTGGTTTAAGGCTGGCCGCTAGCGCATTTCAAGTTCACGCGCTTCTTGTCGGGTCCCAGTATGGTCGTGACCGTATCGACGAGTCCAGGCAACTTTTTCAGTGCCGGCATGAAGGCGACTAGTATCGCCTCACTCACGACACCAAACGGTCGACTGGCGCGTAAAGCGCCAAAGGGAAGGCGCGCGTAGCCTGAATGCATTGCTTCATGGCGCCTCTTCTGGAGATGCTTGCTGCCTCACTGTCTTGTTGCGAGAGTACAGGGAATCGCTCGAAACAATCAAGAAATCAGGCTAACACACTATGGGCGCAACTGGCGGAGCCTTGAAGGTAGAGCGGGTAACACAGCCATGTCTGCACCATAGGAGAGCCAGTTATCAACACGAGAGGATTACATTGACCCGGCTTTTACAAAACCCGATGGCGCAATTCTGCGCCACAAAAACTTGCATAAACAGAAAGCAAGTTCGAGGCGGAAGGATGTCGGGCACGAAAAGATTGCACGCAAAACTGGACCAACGCGGTCCTCAATCCCATTTGCGAAAAAGCGAACAGTGCTTCAGCATGAGATGCGGAAGCGCTGAAGGTCGCTCTGGGCCGAAAGCACTGAGCCCACAGGCCAAGCGTGAGGCGGTGACAGCGATGCAGAAGAAGACGAAGATCTCCGAGCGCCGCGCCTGCGCCCTTGTGGGACTGTCACGCACTGTGTTGCATTACCAGGGCAAGGCCCAAGCCGAAAACGAGCAATTGCAGGCTCGCATGGTTGAACTGGCAGGCGTTCGCCGCCGCTTCGGCTATCGGCGCTTTCATGCGCTGTTACGACGTGAAGGCATTAAGGCAAATCACAAACGGATATGTCGCCTTTATCAGGACGCTGGCCTGGTGGTAAAGCGCCGGCGCAGGCGGCATGGGGTTGCGGTCGAGCGAGAGCAGCTGGCGCTGCCAAGCCGGGAAGATCGAAGCGCAGCGCATCTACCGTGGCGCGGAACGGGCATTGGCCGCTGCGCAGCGGGCGAACAAGAATCAGCGTGTAAAGACGATTCACGCACAGATAGCAAACCGCAGGAAAGACTTCCTGCACAAGTTCAGCACCCGGCTCGTCCGCGAGCTTGGTGCATTCTTCGTTGGTAACGTGAATGCGGCGGGCGTGTTGTTCGAGGAGGTCAACGAAGCGTATTCCACCGTAACCTGTGCTGCATGTGGTTCGCGCAGCGGCCCTGGCGGGCTGGAAGGTTTACGAGAAAGAGAATGGAATTGTACGGAATGCGGCGCGGTTCACGACCGTGATACCAACGCCGCCAAGTCCATTCTTGCGCGAGGGCATTCGCGTCTGGCAGGAGGAATCCCCGTCCTTTAGGGCGGGGAGGATGTCAATGAATCCTAGTGAATAGAGAATACTGGCACCGTCGGTAGTGATTTCACGATCTCTGCTGCATTGCCTTCGGCATCTTTTTCTGTAATGAGACGTACCCATCCCAGCACTTCGTTGATGCTTGCGAGCCCACCATACAACGCGGCGCGCGCCACATAATAAACCTGCATCTCGCTCACTATGCTGCCTGATGTTGCGCAGGCGGATTGCGCCAGTCCCTGTATGCGACTTTCTATGTCATTCAGATCAGCCACCAGCGCAATACGTAGTGCCCGCATGCTGGACACAGCATCGCTTGCGTCACAAAGGTCCATTACTTCCATGTTAAATGCTCCAGTCTTGATGCCTATGGCAATTGATAATTCAATGTCAACGCCCACACGACGTTTAATAACACTTACGTGGATTCTGATGCATCAATTGCCGTCAGACGTGACGCATCACTTGAAGTCGCAACATGCCGATAGGGCCTGCTGACTCGCCGTTGATATTTGACGCCTAAAAACAAAAGAGCCCGCATGAAGCGGGCTTTCATCGGTTCCTACTGATATCGTCAGAAACCTGTTAAAAGGGCGGTACTGCCCCAGGAAAATTTCTGTCGACCTCCATGCTGAGGTGCGCAGTGTTCGAGGCCATGTCATGGGCAAACCTATGCCATCTACAAGGGTTCAACCCAAATCGACGAAGCCGTGCGACTGATGTACACAACAAGTACGGCATTCACGACGGAACAATGTGTCTATTGGCGGCAACATGCAACCAATGGACAAATCAGATGGGGCAGATATTGCTGGCTTTCTCGCCTTTTGGGCTCGTGCCGCGTTCAAACGACACACGCTGTTTTTCAGCCAAGCTCTTGAAGCCGTTGCCTTGAATTTCCTGGAAGTGTGCGAACAAGTCAGCACCGCCGCCATCGGGCGTGATGAAGCCAAAGCCTTTTGCATCGTTAAACCATTTTACGGTACCGGTTTGCGTAGTCATGTTATTTCCTTGCGTTAAAGATAAGGGGCAGATGCCCGAAACGCACCCAATACCAAGGGGGATCGAACTGAAGGGATTCAAACAGGAATGGCTCTAGGAAAGAGCGAGACAGGAGAGAGACCGACAATGATGACGACTTGATGCAAGTGCACAATGATAGATCGTACAGGTAAAGGTCAAAATCACCTAGTCATATCGCAGCGATAGGTGCGCAACCCAACCACCGTTCAGTCCAGCAATTTGCCTTCTTGCGCATCTAGCAACATCCAGATATCAAACCACCGTGGCTGAACGGGCAACCCGATCCGACCCTGGGCTAAGTGCCGCAACGCCTGCAAGCCAACAGCGGTGCCGCTGCCCGCCTTGTTTGCAAATGCGATCGAACCCGGCACCAGTTGCCGGTGCGCTGTCTTCAAAGAGGCAATGGATTCTTGCGTCCTGTAGCGCGTTTTCCATTCACAAGTCCGTGCGCGGGAGCCCCGCCTTCGAGTCGCTCGGTCACTGCGCGACGCTCGGTATCGGGCAAGCATGGAAGCAATACAGATCACGGCTTCTTCACCTGTCGGACCGGCTACCTGGCCAATATCTGCAGCAGATCTTCCATGTCGACTGGCTTCACGAAGTGATAATGAAATCCTGCCTGTGCAGTATTTTTCCGGTCCAGGTCCTGTCCATAGCCAGTGATGGCGATCAGGACCGTCTTGGCCGTTTCCGGTTGAGCGTGTAGACGTTTTGCCAGTTCAATGCCATCCATATCCGGCAGGCCAATATCAAGGAGGCAGAAATCAGGCACCTCCTTCCGCGCGCGTTCCAATGCAGCGGTGGCGTTATGCTCAACCAAAACGGCATGTCCGGCCGTTTCGAGAACCATTCCCAGCATCTGGGCAGCGTCCACATTGTCGTCCACCACAAGCAGTCGCCGCCTTCGTATCTGGGACGGTTCGCGATCGACCGGGCTTTGAAGCCGTGTGGTAACTGGCACGGCAGCGCGCGGCAAAGTGACGGTGAATGTGCTACCGTGGCCGGGCCCATCGCTTTGCGCTGAAACGCTACCGCCATGCAGCCGCACCAGATTTTTCACTAACGCCAGGCCAATTCCCAGACCGCCCTGGGAGCGGTCCGGGGCACGTTCGGCTTGCACGAACAATTCAAAAATCTGGCCGATCATGTGCGGCTCCATGCCGATACCATTGTCAATCACGCTTAGAATCACGTTCTCGCCATCGACATCCATTGTCAGCATGATGCTGCCACCTTCACGGGTATATTTGGCCGCATTGTTGAGCAAATTGGTCAATATCTGGATCAGCCGCTTTTCGTCACCGTGAACGATTGCAGCTTCGGGCGCAGTCTGAACAGTCAGGCAATGCCGGCGCGAATCAATTAATGGGCGAACCTGCTCAATGGCATGGGCGATGACGTGCTTCGCATCGAGCTTTTTTTGATCGAGGGTGACCAGACCTCGGGATACACGTGATACGTCGAGCAAGTCATCAATCAGGCCGGTCATGTGGCTGACCTGGCGCGAAATGACATCGCAGGTCTTTCTGGCGCGATCCCGATCGAGATGGTCCATCTTTAATAATTCCGATGCCGCGCTGATAGGCGCTAATGGATTGCGCAATTCGTGGGCCAGCATGGCAAGAAATTCATCTTTACGCCGATCAATTTCCCGCATTTCGTATTGGCGCTTACGTGCCCGTAGTGCGGAATTCGCTGCGCTGATGAGGGTGACTCCGTGAATCGGCCGCTCTAGCAACGTTACATTGCCGAGTTTCTGGAAGATATTTTGCATCCCCGAGGACTCGGCACTTTGTTTTGTCAGGACCAGCACAGGCAAATCGGACCAGGCTGGCTGCGCTTCCAGGATCTGGATGAAGGGTTTTAAAAACTCTGGCGTAAAGGCTTCGTCTGCGAGGAAGACGCCCCCGGCACCTTTGGCGAGTTCATGCATCATTTCGGTGGGTTTTTCGCATACAACACAAGCCACGCCCGCTTGACCAAGCACTTGAGCGATTAGGCGCGCGTCTTTGCCAGTGGGCGCATAGATGAGAACGCGATTTTCCATGCACGCAGCGTTAGGCGAAAAAAGGCAGAGCACTACTTTTTATTACGATGATTGTGTACCGCATCGCAGTTACGCAGTCACGTTGTCAGCGCTTGATCCGGGAACCAGTGTTGGCACGCCTGTTAACACACCCTGGAAGTTGGCAAGCACTTTGCCAACCTCGATTCCGTTTGCTGTAATGCAGAAGCGGCGCAGCGTCGTTTCGTGCTTGCTGCCGCGTTTCTTGAATACTGAAATTGCCTTTTCAATCGATCCCTGTGCTTCGAAATAACGCAGTATCAATACGTTATCGGCCATATAACTCACATCGATACCTGTCGTCATCAAGCCAACGACCCCGTGCTGGACGCCGACCAGGAGCGTTACCACGCCGCGCTGGCTGAGGTACGTCAATACTTCATGCAGGTGTGTAGAAAGAAATTGCGCCTCTGGCATCGCATTCAAATAGCCGTTCAAGCTATCAATCACGATAACTTTAGCGCCTGCATCGGCTGCCCTGCATACGGTATGGGAGAATTCGCCCGGCGACATTTCTGCCGGGTCAATCTGGCGAATGCTCAGCAAACCCGATTCGTACGGCGTGAGCAGGTCCATGCCAATTCCCTCGGTCCGGTTTATCAGGGTATTCAAAGATTCTTCAAACAGGAACATGGAAGCACGCATTCCTTGTTCCATGGCTGCCTTGACGAACAAGGCAGCAACGCTGGATTTCCCTGTGCCAGGCGGCCCGGAAATGAGCGTGCTGGAGCCTTCTTCGATTCCACCGCCCAGCAAGGCGTCGAATGGTGCCAGTCCGCTTGAAAACTGTGCGCGTCTGGACAATTCTCGCGTTTCGGCAGCGACAATACGCGGATAGACAACGATGCCACCGGTAACGATCGAATAATCATGCGGACCACGTCGAAATGACACGCCACGGTACTTGATGATGCGAACAAGACGTCGTTCTGCGCCGTATTCCGAGTCTGTATGTTGAAGCGAAATGACCCCATGAGCAATACTGCGCACCTGCTGATCGCCACCGATAGCGGTCTTGTCATCTAATAACAATGCCGTGCAGGACCGCTTGGCAAAGTATTGTTTAAGCGCAAGGACATGGCGCCGATACCGAAGCGCATTTCCCGACAATAATTGCAGTTCTGAAAGCGAATCCAATACGATTCGCGTTGGTTTGACTCTTTCAATTTCCGCCAGAATCAGTTTGTTGGTCTCGCCGAGTTCAACTTCGGTTGGATGGAAAACGGTGTATTGCTCGTCCGGATCCAGCACGCTTTCTTCGGGTATCACTTCATGGATGGTAATGCCATCCATCGGTAAGCCATGTGCGGCCGCAACCGCCCGCAACTCAACTTCATTCTCTGCCAGGGTGATGTATAACACCGACTCGCCCTGTTTCACACCTTCAATCAGAAATTGAAGCGCGATGGTCGTTTTGCCTGCGCCGGGGTCACCTTCCAACAGATACAGGCGCTCCTTCGTGAGTCCGCCTCCCAGAATATTGTCCAGTCCATCGATTCCCGTGGAGATGAAAACGTGACTGAGCGAGTTTTGATTTGAAGGCATCGAACATTCCAAGAGGCACACCGCGGAAAACAGCAGCCTGTCGGTTCAAACGACGCAGCTGCCATTGAAAGAATTTTAACGACAGTAGATCGTGATTTTACAGCGTGAAGCCATACGTCGTATGAAATGAACGGGCGCCAATAACTTGCTTGAGCCGCAATTGCTATAGCTATATGCCAGGGTCAAACGCGCGGTGTTGCTACATCCTGCAAAATCGAGATGTCGATTGGTTTGGAAGTACAGTCGTTTTATGCACTGACTTCCGTCTGCGGGCGCAGAACCGGTACACTTCTCGGAGTACATGCAAGTGAATCATTACGCTTTACGTGGCTTTCCACATCCCGTTTGCGTCCGGATATTTTGCCATCGAAAAGTAGTGAGTATGGACAAGCATCGAATCGACTGAGGGCGAGTCACCAAGGTTGATGGTCCGCAGATGACTATTGGGGCAGCAGAAAAGTAAAATTGGTGGATAGTTGATGGATAGTTAGCAGAGCGAAGATCGCGGCGCCTAGCGATTACGGTGCGACCGTCGGTGGCGTTATTTCCTGCAGCATCGCCGTCAGCAACGCCATATCCACCGGTTTGACTAAATGATGCGCAAAACCGGCTGCCTTACTGCGCTGTCGGTCTTGCGTCTGACCGTACCCTGTTACTGCAATCAATGTCGAGCCGGCAGTGTGCGGTTGTGCGCTTAACCGCCGTGCCACTTCATAACCATCCATATCCGGCAGTCCAATATCAATCAGAAAAGCATGCGGCACATCCGTCGCGCCACGACGCAGTACCTCGATGGCAGAGTAATAGACACAAACGTCATGCCCTTGCGCCCGCAGCAAAGCCCCCAGACCGTCTGCTGCATCCACATTGTCGTCGATAACCGCGAGCCGTAGCTTGGGAAGGGGCTGGGTATTCAGGGTTGGGCGATCGGTCGTATTGCGCGAACCATCACTACCGGATTTTTGTATTGCCACAAATTCCAACGGTAGACGGAGTACAAACTCACTGCCTTGTCCATTGCCCCCACTGTGCGCGGCGATATTGCCGCCGTGCAGCTCAACCAGCTTTTTCACCAACGCCAGTCCGAGCCCCAGGCCGCCTTGCGAACGAGCCAGCGTGCGGGCGCCCTGGGTAAACAGTTCAAACAAGTCCGGCAGCAGTTCTGGCGCAATGCCAGAACCGTTATCCTTCACACGGCATTGCATTTGTCCTGCGATTGCTTCGACTTTCACGTCTATCTTGCCGGCCTGCGGCGTATATTTGGCAGCGTTATTCAAGATATTGGCAACCGTTTGTATCAGGCGGGTGTCGTCACCCATTACATGGACTGGCTCGTTCGGCAATTGAATCGTGACTTGATGCCGTTTTTCATCGATGAGCGGTTTAACCTGATCAAGTGCTGCCGTGACGGTATCGCGGAAATCCAGCGGTTTTAGCTTCAGCGTCACCAGTCCCCTGGTTACACGAGAGACATCGAGCAAGTCATCGACAAGTCGGGTCATATGACCCACTTGACGACTGATGATGGCGCTTGTCTGCCGTATTCTGGGTTCCGTCTTGTACAGAAAATTGAGAAGCTCGGCTGCACTGCTAATCGGCGCCAACGGGTTGCGCAGTTCATGCGCGAGCATCGCGAGAAACTCGTCCTTCATCTTGCTTACCCGTTCGGCTTCTGTCCGGGCAGTACGTTCATTGGTGAGCAATACTTCGCGGTCTGCCACCGATTTTTGCGCCATCTCGTAAAGGCGGGCATTATCCAGCGCGACACCTGCCTGCGCTGCAACGCCGGCGATGATTCTTTCAGTTCTTTCGGTAAATACGCCAACATTTGGGTGACCAAAAAAGAGTCCGCCAAAGACTTCACCGGAACGTGAAATGACGGGCACTGCCAGATAGCTTCGTACTTGCAGGTGTCCCTTGGGCATGCCATGGTGAGGTCCCATTTGTCCGTACCGCGCATCTTTGGTGATGTCGTCGCTGCGGACGATGCCGTCACCATGAAACGTCGGGCCGAAAACAGGTGTTGCGCGAGGATGTCCAAACTTCTCGAAGGCGTCACGCGGCGCGCCGGATAGCGTGTAAAGCAGCAAGGCTTGACCCTGAGCATCGGTCGATGCATAGAAAAATGCACCGAACTTTGCGCCGCTTAACTCCGTGGCAGCATCGGTAATCGATTGCAGCAGCGTCGGCACATCCAACGTTGATGCAACGAGCTGGCCGGTCTGGTTCAGTAGTTCGAGAATGCGGGTTTCATCTCGAAGCGCTTCTTCTATCCGGGCACGCTTGACTGCTTCCCAGGTGCGTCGCGCAACATCTTCCACGATGACGACTTCATGGTGTGACCAGGCGCGTGGTTGCGCCGCATGTACATACAGCAGCGCGGTAAGATGCTGCCCTTCAAGTAATGGAACGGTAATCAATGAACGTATGCCGATGCTTGTATATCCTTCCGTATACGGCGCAGACAAGGGATTCTTAGCAATATCGTCCACGCATAACGTTTTGCCGCGCCGCAGCGCATTGATCATGGCAGGCCCAAAGCTGTCCAGCGGCCTTGATTTACCTGCCAGGCTGTTCAACACGCCATCAGTCCAGTCATGATCGACGCTGGCAATCTTCCCTGTGGTGTCTACTTCGGCATACCCAACGCGACTGGCATGCAAGTGTTCGCCGATCAAGCGGCTGGCTGCTTCGATCACCTTTTGCGGATCCAGCAATGTGCGCAGGGTATCTGCCATGTGCAGTTGAAAGGCCTGGCGCGCTGAGAACTGGCGGAATTCCTCGTCGATGTGTTTTTTGTCAGTGAGGTCGCGAATTTCAATGATGGTTGCCACCGGGTGTCCGTTCTTGAAGATGGGACTGGCAGCGCACAGGACGGAAAATGCACTGCCATCCTTACGAAAGAAAACGTCTTCGTGGGCGCGGACGTCAAAATTTTCCGGTAACGCCCGATCGATCGGGCATTCGGTCATGGGATACGGTCGTCCATCCGGATAGTGGTGATGCACCAGATCATGAAGAACGGTTGCGCCAATTTCCGCAGCGGTATAGCCGGTCATCTGCAACCATGCGCGATTTGCATAAATGCAATATCCACGCTCGTTCATCATTGCTAAACCTTGGGTTGAATTCTCGGCAATCGTAATCGCTAATTCATTGTGAGAAATCGCTTTGCCATTGGTTGCCGGGATGTTGTCAGCCTCAAAAAGGTGGTCAGCGTTGTCGATCAGCTGCTGCTTCCAACGTTCGACCGTTGTCTGTGCGACACCATATCGTTGCGCGATAGCAGCGAGACTTTCCCTGCCTTCAATCGCTGCCAACGCAACGGCAGTTTTGAATGCTGGCGGATAGACAGGCGTACTTTCATTGGCAACGTTCTTTTTTTTCACAGTGGTTTGAGTAATTTTCGCAATGTCAGCGCAACAAGCCGTTTATTGAAGCCATCCATTGTCGTTGCGCTTGCAGCGCCTAGTGAGCAGGGAAGTTCAACACGTCAAGTGTAGGCAGCGAAATGGCGGACGATGATAGCTACTATGACCATGTTTGCATACCCGATGTTTCAGGCGCCATTGAATATGGCAGCGCAATGCGGTGCAGCAAATGCGGCCCCCGTTGTCTAGGAGCACATATTGTTGGCATCGATCGACCATTGCCGACGCAGCAATCTAACATTGCGCTTTGGCATCGGTTGCCTGGGTAGTGCTCTGGGCGTTCATGTCGATTGGATCAAACATGAAAAACTTGTTTTGCTTCTGTTGATTGAAACGGCAACGGTCGTCAAACTGCAAATGGCAATCTTCAGGCAAAATGCAAATCTGGATTGACTTGCCTGACAATGAACTATGGCTGAATTGGCTTGATGGGTTACTCGTCGTCGAGCGACCGTGGAGCGTAAATGGTTGACCTTAGCGAGCGACCAAAACATCGATCGGGGCAGACTGTCACCGGTAAGCCAAAAAATGCAGGACCTGCGCGAAGCGGTTTTCGCGGAATGGGAAAAACGCGTATGCACGTCAATTAAGGGCGCCGGCGCATTGCCCTATCCAATTCTGATCAACACCTTTCCTACCCTATACGACAACCTTGCGGAAGCACTCAGCCCGGATTACCCGAGAACGAGCGCTGGGGTCGTTACCCCATCCGTTGCAATGGAGCATGGGGGAGAACGCGCTCGATTGACGCATTATGACGCTCCGACCATCCTTTCCGAATACCAGATTCTTCGGTCGACCATTATTGACGTGCTCAAGCAGCATGATGTGGCAATCAACGACGATGAGATGCACATCCTCAGCTCGTCCTTTGACGCTTGCATCAGAGAATCGGTCGCTGCATTTACGTTGGCGCAGTCTGCTTTTCGGGAGCAGGTGGTTGCGACGATCGCGCATGATTTGCGCATGCCATTGGCGGCTGCCAGCATGGTAACCCAATTGATTCCGCGTATCAGGGGATTTGAGAAAATCGATTGTCTTGCCAATAAGATCGATGACAACCTCATCCGGATCGATCAGATGATCAAGGATTTACTGGATACCGTGATGTTTCAGCGCGGAGAAAGGTTGGCCCTTCATCTTTGTCACTTCGACATTGTCGAACTGGTGAGCGAAGTGGGTGAACAGGCTACTGCCGTCTATGGGCCTCGCTTTGAAATGACCGGTAGTTCAATTTGGGGATGGTGGGGGCGGGACGCCATCAAGCGTGCGCTGGAAAACCTGATTGGGAACGCCGTCAAGTATGGCGCTCGGGACACCCCTATTCGCATCACCTGCAACGAATACCATGAACGACTGCTGTTATCGGTGCATAACCACGGTGACCCGATTCCTCCTGATGGGGTAGAGACGTTGTTTCAGGTCTTTCGAAGGGCAAAGGCGGAAAAGGAAGGTCAGCAGCAAGGATGGGGGATCGGCTTGCCTTAAGTGCGCAGCGTTGCAGAAAGTCATGGTGGCAGCATTGATGTTGATAGCGCACAGGAAAGAGGGACCACGTTTTCCATCGACATACCTGTCGATGCGCGGCCGCTCCAGAGCGCGCCGATACTGCAATGATGCTTTGCTTTGCATCCTGCTTGGCCAGCGCCATGTGCGGCCTTTCCATCACCGTTGCGACGACTGATACGCAATGCACAATGACAGACGCTTCCCCGATAGCTGGTAATCAGGGTGCGCACAGTGACGCGGGCCGACGTTAATCCAACCCGGTTTTGGCTGCCGGTTGTTGTGCTGGACCAGGCAGTGGCTTGTTGAATCCTGTAGCACCCCTTCCTTTCACATGTCCGTGTGTGACTATGCCCGCCTTCGAGTTGTTCGCTCACCGTGCGGCGCATGTTATCCAGTGCGGCATTGGGTATTGCAGGTCAGCATGGCTATGTGTGCTGGAGCGAGGATCGGATTTTTAGGGTTGAACCAGATGCGAGAATATCTGGGCTGGGTCAGTCGCAATGCATTTGAGCATGCCGCAATGGGAAGATGCGATCTGCATGCGGTGCCGGGCTTGCCGACTTTTATGCTGGTGTACAAAGCAGGCACTGTCACCCCAGCCCCACGGTAGCGGGCCAGGCTGATTGCCGTGACCTGATTTGGAAGGCTGCACCGGTATCAATGTGCCTTCGTCCGCATGGGGTAAGGATAATCACTGGGGTACAAGCGCCGCCTTTGACCTGACCGTGGATGGAATTGATAATGTCCAAAAAAGGCAACGTGCGAGTTTCAGTAGCGGTTTGATGTCTCGCGATGAACCTGAATATGTGGCGCTTGCATTCGTGCCACTGAAGGACTGCAAATGCGTCTGCGGGGCATCGCCGTCGCCTGCCGTTTAATTGCTCGATGCTTTCAACGATGCAACAATTTGCTGCTCAATAGACTTGCGGTGGATGCGTACCAGTTCTTCGCTTTGAAGCATGACTAATAACAAGTCCTCTTTATGTCTGGTATCCAAGGCTTGTGACCTCATGCCCTGAATTAGCTGGCACTGGTCCATGATCTGCTGCGCTGCTTTGGCAAGCTGCTGATCAATGACAGTCAGTCGATTTCTTTGTTCATTGAGCATAACGTGTTCACGATTTGTATCGACTTGCGTCATGCACACTGTCACGGCTGATCTCGTGCCGTCTGGCCATCTCATTGCTAAAGCGTTCTGACCATGCAGGTTAACCATTGTTGTCTTCTTCGTTGACGGAAGTCGGTACTATACCGCTTATGTAAGGGACATGACATAGGAATGTTCGTGGGTTGATTGGTAAACACCCAATCAATGGCTGTCTCCAACCGGATCAATCGTGTTTAACATTGATTCAACGGAATCAACCTGTAACTGCCCCTTTTGGGTCGGTAAAGTGAGCCCTGCTCTTTCAGATGGCAGTCGATCGCGCAGTAATGGTTTGCCCGCATTGCGGTCTGACAATGCATGCCATTCTGATGACATCCCTAGCAGCCAAGCGTTGCCGGTTTTCAAGAAAACAATTACCCCCGTGGTGATACGAGGACGAACGGATGATGGTTCGGGGTAACTTATGGTGTGCAATGAAAGCGCAACGGGTTGAGCACGTTGCTGCCGCAGGGCGTGAATACGACTCTAGCGAACCACCACGCCCCAGGGCATGGCGCCGACAGGGATATCCTTCACTGGTTTTCGCTGTTCGGTATCGATGACCGACACTGAGTTGGAGCGGCCGTTGGCGACATACAGCTTGCGGCCGTCGGGGGTAATGCCCATATTCCAGGGGCGCTGTCCCACGGGAATCGTCGCCACCACCTTGTCCGTCGCCGTATCGATCATGGAGACGCTGGCATCCCGGCCGTTCGAGATGTACACATGCGCACCGTTTGGGCTCATCGTGACGCCGTTGGAGAAGTTGCCGGCCTTGATGCGCGCGACCACGTTCTTTCCATCCACATCGATCGCATACACCATGCTGGCGATTTCGCAAGCGACGTAGGCCTTGCGCCCGTCCGGCGTGAAGCCGATGCCGCGCGGGCGGTCGCCCACCTTTACCGACGCAACCTGCTCACGCCTGGCGACATCGATGATATCGACCGTGTCGGCATCCTCGGCACTGACATATACCCATTTGCCGTCCGGGCTGAAGACCGCATGTTCGGGATTCTTGCCTTCCGTCCTGACGCGGAAGGCCGGCTGGTTGGTCGCCGTCGAAATGAACGAAACCGAGTTGCCGATCTCGCTTGCCACCGCGATCCACTCTCCCGTGGGCGATGCGGAAACACCTTCCGGCGACTCTTCCAGCGTCACCCTGGACACCACCGCGCGCTTCTCGAGGTCGACCACGAGCAGCGCATTACTGGGCTGGTCGCTCACATACATCAGCTTGCCGTCCGGGCTCAGCGCCGAGCCGCGCGGCTTGACGCCGGCGGGAATATCGCCGATCACCGTGTCGGTTGCGGTATCGACGATGGACAAGGTGCCCGACTTTTCATTGGCGACGTAGGCGAAGGGCGCGGCAATCGCCAACATTGGGAAAGCGGCCAGCACCGCGAGCGCAGCATGGGTCATCAAGCGTGTCATTGGATTATCCCTTTCTCGTTAAAACAGGGTTCGCAGTCCGACGAACAGGCGCCGTCCCGCTGCAGGTTCGAAGTACCGGCCGTTGGATTCATTCACGATCACCGAGCCGGCATACCGCCGGTCGAACAGGTTGTCGATGCGGGCAAACAGCTGCATCGCGGTGCCGCCGAGCCTCAACTCCTGGCCAGCGCGCAGGTTCACGACCGCATACCCCGCCGCCGCATCGCTGTTGATGTCGTCGACATACGTTTTGCCCTGCGCGCGCAGCTCAAATCCTGCCGTTGTACCTGCCTGCGGGCGCACCTCAACTTCAGCGTAAAGCTGGTGCGCCGCAGCACCGGGCAGGCGATTGCCCTGCGCCACCGTACTCGCGCCGCTCGCATAACGCTGTCGAAAGCGTGCGTCCAGCAAGGTGTATGCCATGCGTGCCGCTATGCTGCTCCAGTCTGCATGCCACGATGCTTCCGCACCGCGCCGCTGCACCCGGCCGGCGTTCTGGAAGACCGAGCGGCCGCCGGTATTGGATTGCAGGACGATCTCGCCCTTGCTGCGGGCATCGAAGAGGGCGAAGTCGAGGCGGTGGTCTCCGCGCCGCAGCTTCATCCCGACTTCCGCCTGTGTGCTGGTGGATGCCTGCAGTCCGAAGTTCGGCCCCGTGCCGCCGATGCGATAGGCGCTTTCGGCCAGCGTCGGCGTTTCGAAGCCGCGTCCCAGGTTGGCATACAGGTTCAGGTCGTGTCGCGCATGCCAGACCAGCCCGGCAACAGGGCTGGTCTGCGTAAAGCGGACGGCGCCGCTGTCGTTTGGACTGGCGGCGGTGACATAGTTGTCGTCGACGCTGAAGCGCACCCGGCTGGCGCGAAAGCCTGCGATCGCGCGCCACCGTTCGGCGAATACCCAGTCCAGCTGGCCAAATACATCGACATTCGCAGCCTCGTTGTCTTCGTCGCGCCGCAACGCACCGATTGCGCCGTTGTCATTGACGAAGCCGCGCCGCCGTTCGTTCATGCGGTCGGCTTCGACGCCAAGCGTCCAGTCCAGCGGCCTGCCGTCGACGCGCATGCGGTGCGTCCAGCTCAGGCCGATGCCGCCGTACTCCCTGTCGAGGTCGACCACGCCGCCGGCGGAGTTGGCGGCGGCGCCGGAAAAGGCCAGCGTCTGGTTGACATCGCGTTTGCCGACATAGACGCGGCCGTTGAGGGTGTCCTGCGCCGATATGCGGTGGTCGAGAACCAGGCCGCTCTGCCATTGCTCCACGCTCTTGCGGGTATCGAAAATGGTGGCCGCCGGAATTGCCTGCCGCGGGTTGGATTCGAACGCCGCACGCGTCAGGCCGAGCGGGTCCTGCGCGTCAGGCTGGCTGAAACCGTTGACGATGCCGGTCAGCGTCGTGTCCGCCGACAGCTTGCCGACCAGCTTGACATTGACCTGCGTGCGGCGTGCCGCGCTGTGGTCGCGATAGCCGTCCGTAGAAAAGCGCGTCACATCGATCAACGCGCCCAGGGTGTCGGTACCGGCGCCGGCCTGGGCGCCAAGCAGCCGTTGGCCGTCGGCGCCCGCGCCAGCAGAGATGCGGGCTGTCATGCCATCCTTTGGCGGGTCTTCGGTGAACACCTGCAGTACGCCGCCGGCCGCGTTGCCGTAGAGCTGGGCCAGCGGGCCGCGCAGGACTTCGATGCGCCTGGCCGACGCCAGGCTCGCGGTGGAGATCTGTCCCTGGCCATCCGGCATGGTGGCCGGGATGCCATCCACCAGGAGGCGCACGCCGCGCACGCCGAACGTGGAGCGGGTGCCGAATCCGCGTATCGACAGCTGCAGGTCTTGCGCAAAATTTTCCCTGTCCCGGACGATGACGCCCGGGATCGCCCCTGACAGCTCCGTCAGATTGACCAGCGCCGATCCGGCACGGAAGCCGTCGATATTGATCGAATCGATGGACGCCGGCGCATCGAAGCGGCGCTGCTCGGTCCGGCTTGCGCTGACCACCAACGGGTCGAGCTGCCGGTCCGCTGCTTCCTGGGCCGACGCTTGCAAGCCTGCCAGCGCCATCACGATGCCGGCCATGCAACCGAGCGAACGTCCGTAATGCAACACAGGTGCGGATAGATCCGCATCCTGTCGAATGCGGCCCGGCGGCAAGAATGACGAACAGCGCTCAGGAAGCATTGGGCAACTGCAACGATTTGTACTCCAGGAACTCTTCCAACCCGAACTTGCCCAGCTCCCGTCCATGTCCCGATTGCTTGTAGCCACCGAATGGCGCGAAGACATTGAAGCCGCCGCCATTGATGTCGACCTGGCCGGTGCGCATGCGGCGCGCCACGCGTTTCGCCCGTTCCGGGTCGGCCGACCACACGCCGCCGCCCAATCCGTAGATCGAGTCGTTGGCGATGCGGATCGCGTCTTCCTCGTCCTTGTAGGTCAGGATGCACAGCACCGGGCCGAAGATCTCTTCCTGGGCGATGCGCATGTCTGGGCGCACCCGGCCGAACACGGTCGGCTTGACGAAGTAACCCCTGTTCAGCCCTTCCGGCTGCTCCGCATCGCCGGCGACCAGCTCCGCACCTTCCTCGATGCCGGCACCGATATAGCTGCGCACGCGGCGGCGCTGCAGGTCGGAAATCAGCGGACCGAGATTGGTCTGCGGATCGAACGGATCGCCAAGCTTGATCGACTGCGCGACTTCCTTGGCGATGGCCACCGCTTCACCGTAGCGCTTTTCGGACACGAGCAGCCGGGTATGGGCGGAACAGGTCTGGCCCGAATTCATGAAGCAGGCCTGCATCGCGCCGGGAATGGCCTTGCCGAAGTCGGCGTCGTCCAGCACGATGGCCGCCGACTTGCCGCCCAGTTCCAGCGCCACCCGCTTGACTGTCTGCGCCGCAAGTTCCGAGACCCGCTTGCCGGCGCGCGTGGACCCGGTGAAAGACACCATGTCGACATCGGAATGCTTCGCGATGGCTTCGCCGACCACCGGTCCGTCGCCGCTCACCAGGTTAAACACGCCCGCCGGCAGCCCGATCTCGTCGATCACTTCGGCGAGCAGGAACGCGTTCAACGGCGCAACCTCGGACGGCTTGAGCACCACGGTGCAACCGGCAGCAAGCGCCGGCGCGACCTTGGCCGCGATCTGGTGCAGCGGGTAATTCCAGGGCGTGATGCAGCCGACCACGCCGACCGGCTCGCGCACGACCTCGGAATGGCCGACGGTTTCGGAGAACTGGTACTCCGCGACAACCTGCGCATTGATGCCGAAGGTCGCCACCGGCAGGCCTGCCTGCGCGAAGCGCGAAAAGGGTAGGGGTGAACCGACTTCGCTGGAGATCAGCGTGGCGATATCCTCCGCCCTGGCTTCGAGCGCCTTGTGGATCTTCATCAGCCACTGCGCGCGTTCGGCCGGCGTGGTCTGCGACCAGCTGTCGAAGGCGGCGCGCGCGGCGCGGACGGCGGTGTCCACGTCGCGCTCGTTGCCCAGGCAAATGCGGCCGATGACTTCCTCGGTTGCGCTGTTGGTGACTTCGGCAAACTGGGTGCCGAACGGCGCCGTCCACTGGCCGTTGATATACAGCTTGTCATGTGTTTTCATGGAATCCTCTTAAATGGTGGTTGCATCAGTGTGGTTTGCCGGCCGCTCGGCACGCAGCATAAAGCAACGTGCATGATGGGCAGGCATCATCGGTATTGCGCGAACGTCATCGGTGTCATCGGCGGCTGCACGTCCGGCGTGCCGGGCTCGACATAAGTGAGCTTCGCGCTGTCGGCCCAGCCTTTCAGGCTTCCCTTCAGTCGCGCCGCTGCGATGAACGCATTGACCTGGTCGATCAGCGGGCGCTGCTCTTCCAGCGCCACGAAACCCAGATTGAACTGCAGGGGATGCAGGTAGGTCGATGCAGTCAGCGCGGTGTCGGGGTGCGCGGCCCGGTAGGCGTCGAACCGGTTCAACGGGCCGAATGCGACATCGGCCCGGCCTTTCTCGACTTCCGCCAGCACGTCGCCGGTGGGGCCGACTGAGTGCATCGCGGAACGCAGCGTGCCGTTCCCGTACATCATCACCAGCGCGCCGCCGAGCGACCCGGCCGTGACGCCGACCCGCAGGTCCTTCACATCGCTTAGCCCCTGTATCTGCCTGTCCTTCACATGCGGGCCGAGCACGAAGGTCAGTGCCGATCCCATGTACGGGCTGCTGGCGATGAGAGTGCCGAGTTTGACCGGCGCCCGTTCGCGCTTGCGTTTCGCGCCGTCGAAATCCGGCGTCCTGCCGGTGGCCGCCGCCGGTTCGCCCAGCGCAGGTTCGTACAGGCCATAGCCCGAGACGAGCTGGCACATGCCGCTGGATAGCAACGCGTTGACACCAACCGATAGCGGCGCCTCCTTTTCATACTCGGGCTCGAACCAGACCAGCTTGAGCGGACGCCCCAGGTGTTCGGCCAGTCCCTGCGCCATCAGCACATCGAAGCCGCCGTGCCGTTTTCCAGCCTTCCAGGACAGCGGCGGATTGTTCTCGGCGACGCAGACACTCAGCGGCGCCGGGTCGGCCCGGGCCGTTGAGCAGGCGAACACGGCAAGACCGACGGCCAATGACCGGATCGGCCGCTTATACAACAGGGTATGCAGCGGGTGCGTTTGGGGCATGGTCTGTCCTCACGAAGGTTGCTTGCCGCGGTTCTTCACATACACCCACAACTGCCCGATCTGCTCGGGCGTCAGGGCATCCTTGAACGACGGCATGTTGCCCTTGCCGTTCATGACCGAATTGAAGAACCGTTCGCGGTCGTCCTGCGGAAAACGCCGCAGGTCGTAGACAGTGACGCCGGAGTTGATCATCTCCCGGCCATGGCATTGCTGGCAGGTGCGCTTGTACTGCGCCACGCCTTTCTCGAACAGCTGCGCCTCGCCTTCGTTACTTTGCGCGGTCGTCGTCCCGGTCTGGGCCCGGACCGAAGCAGGAAGGGCGGTCAGGAGCGCCGCCAGCAGGATGCCGGCGGGGTTTGTCGTCATCGCCGGCATGTCACTCGCCCAATGCAAAGGTCCACACGCTGCCGCCCGCGGGCACGGCCGCCAGCCGCGGATCGCCGGCCAATGCATACACGCCACCCACGCCGTTGACGATGCTGACGTATTGCTTCCCGTTCTGCTGCCAGGTCACCGGCTGGCCGATGATGCCGGAGCTGGTCTGGAATCCCCACAGCTTCTTACCGGTCTTGGCGTCCAGCGCAAGGAACTCGCCTTCCATATTGCCGCTGAAGACCAGTCCGCCGGCTGTGGCCATCGTGCCGGAGAAACTCGGCATGCCCTTCCACGGATGCTCCCACTTCGCCTTGCCGGTCATCGGGTCGATGGCCTGCAGCGCGCCGACGATGCCGTCCGCCGGCATCACGGGTGCAAACTCGGACCCGGTGTACCACTCGCCCTGGTTGTACTCCGGCTTCACCAGCTGATAGGTCATGCCTGCGTTGAGCGTATTCGCATAGACCAGCCCAGTCTTGGGATGGAAGGACATCGGCATCCAGTTCTTGCCGCCGAAGGCCGACGGCCAGATTTCCACTTTCTTCCCAGCACGCAGGTCCTTGTCGGTCTGCGAGGGGACCGGGCGGCCGGTCTTCATATCGACGCCCTCGGCCCAGGTAATTTTCTTTGCATAGGGATTGGCCGCGACCAGCTTGCCGTTGGTGCGGTCGAGCACATAGAAATAGCCGTTGCGGTTGGCCTGCATGATGACCTTGGTCATCTTGCCCTTCACGTTCAGGTCCGCATGCACCAGCTCGTTCGTGCCGTCGTAGTCATACGGATCGTTCGGGCTGAACTGGTAGTGCCAGACCACTTCGCCGGTCTTCGGCTTCATCGCCAGAACCGAGCAGATGTACAGGTTGTCGCCCTTGCGGAATTCCGCGTTCCACGGCCCGCCGTTGCCGGTGCCCCAGTAGACGAGGTCGAGTTCCGGGTCGTAGCTGCCGGTCAGCCAGGCGGGGGCACCGCCTTTCTGCGCGGTGTCCGCCGGCCATGTGTCGCCGCCGGGTTCGTTCGGCAGGGCAGTGGTAAAGCGCCGCCACAGTTGTTTGCCGGTATCCGGGTCCCAGCCGTCGATGAAGCCGCGCGTGCCGTATTCGCCGCCGGAAATGCCGGTGATCAGCACCCCGTTCGCCACCAGCGGCGCGACCGTCATCGAGTGGCCTTGCTTGTAGTCGCTGGCCTTGCTCTTCCACAGTTCCTTGCCGGTCTTCGCGTCCAGGGCCTGCACCTGCGCATCGAGCGTCGTGCGGAAAATCTTGCCGTTGTAGATGGCGACACCGCGATTGACGATGCCGCAGCAGGCCATCTTGAAGACGTCCGACGGCAGCTCGATGGTGTTGCGCCATATCTGCTTGCCGGTCAGCGCATCAATGGCGAAGGTGTCGGAGTGGGTGGTGACATACATCACGCCCTGGTGGATGATCGGTTGCGCTTCCTGGCCCTGCGGATTGTTGAGGCTGAAGGCCCACACCGGCTTCATCTTCTTCACGTTCGCGGTCGTGATCTGCTTCAGGTCGCTGTAGCGTTGCAGCCCGTAACCCATGCCATAGTTGAGTATCTGGTCCGGCGACTTGCCGGGATTCTTCAGATCGTCGGTCGTCTGGGCAGACGCGTTCAGCGTCGTTGCCACCGACAGTGCGACGAGTTGCAGTGCAATCCTCGATGCTTTCATCTTTTTCTCCTTGTGTGAAATGGGGCTGCTTGCCCGCTGCCGGGCGAAGTCTCCTGTGCTGCGAACAAATAGGCTGTGCGAAGCCACGCAGGCCTTCTGCGGCCGGCGTGCGGACTGCTGATGCGAACGGACTGCGCGTCCAGGCGCAGGCCTGCGCGCGGTATGGTTTATGCGGGGATGCGGTAGGAAGGTCGTCGTCGCCGGGCGGCGTCGAACGCGAAGTGGGCGCCGTTGATCCGGTCGCTGACGTCTGATGATTCGGGCAGTGCGGCTGCCTGTGGGGAAGTCACCATCTTTGTCTCCATCTGGCTGGCCTTCGTTGGCCGGCGTCTTATCATTGAACCACTTATGGAATCGATTTGAACATATGTTCAGAACGCTTGTCCAGTTTTTTCATGAGAAGAATGCAAGTGTTTCGCCTGGTGGTTCCAGGCCGGGAGAAGGCGGTAAAGTTGATTTTGGTCAATACTATTGCGCGCTTCGACGGTTTGCGTGCATCATGGTGATCCCCGCTGTCACGGCAACGCCCGAGGCTTTTCCGTTCCATGCCGGCGCAACGCCAACCAGTACCTATGCCCAAAAAGACCCCCACCGCCGCGGCCGCGAAAAAGCAGGCCGCCTCTTCCGAACAGGTTCCGCGCAGCGACCGGCGCACCGCGTTGCTGCAGCATGCGTTGGAATGCCTGTCGACCAAGGGGTATGCGCAGACCACCCTGCGGGACATCGCCAGCGAGTCCGGCATGTCATTAGGCCGGCTTTACTATTATTTCGAAAGCAAGGAAGACCTGATCACGATGGTCGTCTCCCACTATAAGGAGGAGTTCATGGTGAGCATGCTGTCGTCCTTTGAAGGCACCGAGACCGTCGAGGAAATGCTGTCGCAGGTCATCGACGAATATATCCGCACCATACAGACCTCCGCGCGCACGCATCGCCTGTGGTACGACATCCGGATGCAGGCCATGTTCGATGAAAAATTCCGCGCAGTCGTCAATCCGATCCAGGATGGATTGCGCACCTTCTTTCCCGCCCTGATCGAGAAGATGAGTGCCTTGCTCGACAACGCGCCGTTGCCCGGCATTGACCCGGAATTCCTGTATTTGATGACCGACGCGCTTTTCTTCCGTGCATTGCAGGACGACGTCACCAGCAACAAGGTCGCGTGCAAGCGTTTCCGCAAATCGCTGGAGGAATTGTTCGAATCGACCTTACTACGTGCTGCGAGGGAGGTGAGGGCAGCACAGGAAAAGAAGAGTGTGCGTCCTGCTTCGCAGCGTCGTCAGCAGAGCATCTGAGCCACGAACGCAGAGAAGCCGATCATGTCCGTCGAACCGATTATCAACACTGCCTTCCACGATGACAGGCTGTCGGCCCTACTCCATTGGAGCATGACTGCCCGTCGTCGCACAGCTCGCTCTGGGCGAGTGGATGATCGATCTACCGAACGACATACGGCGTGCCGATCCAGTCAAGTGGAAAACAGTCATTCGCCAGCTCTTGTGCTGACGGCTAACCCTTCCACCGAGAGGACGTCACAAGGGCTACGCCCTTGCGCCGCCGCTCATGTCAAACGCTGGGCGGCAAAGGTGTTGTGAAATGGTAAAAACAGATGCTTCTACATTCAAGACAAAATTACTCCGCCCGGCGAAGCCTGGAAAGGACGAGTCATGGGCCTTTGTTGTTTTGACAAAAGCCGCAAGTGACACGCTGCCGAGGCGTGGTAGAACGTCAGTGGTAGGCACCATCAATGGCTATCCTTTTCAAGCCACGCTCGATCCGGATGGCCAGCTTAGTCACTGGCTAATGGTGAGCAAGGAACTGCGTGAGGCTGCAAGCGTGAATATTGGCGACATGGTTACCGTTCAGCTTTCTCCGGCTGACCCAGAGCCCGAGCCGAGGCTGCCCGATGATCTGCAGGAAGCCCTTGCTGCGTCTGCGGCAGCGAAGGCGGTCTGGGATGACACGACGACCATCGCACGCGTCGACTGGATCCACTGGATTGAGTCCGCGAAGCTGGCCAAGACACGACAAAACCGGGTCGATGATGCCTGTGACATGCTTGCTGCAGGCAAGAAGCGTGTCTGCTGCTTCGATCCATCGGGCTACTATAGCAAGAGCCTCAGCGCACCGCAGGCAGAAGACTAGCGGTATGGCGTCATAGACGACCAACAATTCACTGCAGCGGCCGCCGCTGCATTTTGGTTTTGTGCAATCTACAAGTAGGCCTTTATGAGGAAGATCACATGCGTAAAAAAGGCAGTTTGAAGAATCTTTACTATGTTCTCGCACTCGTGGCGCTCATCACCACCTGGTACTACAACGGTCAATATTTTTTGCAAGGCGGAGGCCTGGGGCCCAGTGAGTTCTTTGGCGCCGCATTGGCAAACGTACTTACCACCGCAATCACCATCGACGTCTACCTTTCTGCGTTGGTTTTTTCCATATGGGTATGCAGTGATGCAACGACCATCGCAGTAAAGCGGCCGTGGCTATACGTTGTTATCTGCTTTGCCATCGGCTTAGCCATTGCTTTGCCGCTGTACCTGGCCAAGCGAGAGGCGGCGCTCAATACGCTGCCAAGATATGCATAACATGCAGTTACACCCGGAAAGCTCTGCTGCAAGTTAACCAAACGTCAGCATAGGCCGCCAAAGTAATTGCAACTTCCGCCATAGTTCTGGGATTGAACCGACGTAGTTATTGCAATCCACCTATCAAACCGTAGGTGAAACAAAAATAAGATAGCCTGCCTTCGAAAGAAAGCAGGCTTTTTTTATAGGATCGGATGTCTAGACAGGAGAGTCCGTTACACACACGGAGCTCTGCAACTCACGGAGTGTGACATGGCGAGGCGAAGGTGGCGCACAAGAGCGAGAAATCGCGGAGGGGTACCGCACCTGGGCGAACGCACTTCAATATTCGCATCCCTTTGTGGCGACCCAACTCTTGATGAGCATGGTGAAGACATACGAACACGAGGCGGACCGCGTAGATACGGAAGCCGGCATCAGAGGCGACTGCGTTAGTAACTACGATTGCGATAGATCGCTACTGATGACTCGCGGTACGGTCTCATTAAGTAAAGCGCTTCAACTCTGTATCCCGTTACCACTCACGGATTCATTTCTGGCAGTCTTGGTCGCTCGTAAGGCCGGCTTATATATGGACAAAGAAGCGGTGAATCACTGCGATGACATGCAGGTAGTAATCGAGGACTTGCTTGCCTTTGAAAAGCAGGATATCTGATTTGAGGTCATTGCAAATACACTGTTTCCCGCTAAAATATACACTGTATATATATGTGTGGAAATTTATATGATAAGTGGACATGTTTTTATCGCTACTAGCCTTGATGGTTTTATCGCCCGTCTAGATGGCAATATTGATTGGTTGCTCAAGTGTGACCATTCACACGAGGACCATGGTTACGCAGAATTCATAGCCGACAAGGACTGTATCGTGATGGGGCGAGGGAGCTATGAAAAAGCCCTGACCTTTGAAAAATGGCCCTACGACCGACCAGTGCTGGTACTGTCCAAAAAGTTGGCCGGGACGCCAGTTCCAAAGGAGTTAGAGGGAAAACTCAATTTTTCCAGCCTCACTCCGACCGACACGATGAAAGCACTGGCGAGCAAAGAAATCCGTCGGGTATATGTCGATGGAGGACAGATAGTGCAGTCCTTTTTACGCGATGGACTGGTCAAGGATATGGTAATCACCACCGTTCCAGTATTGATCGGGGCAGGTCGGCCTTTATTTGGCGCACTTACAAGTGACATTCATCTAGCACTGGTTTCTAATCGAAGTTTTCCCTCTGGTCTCGTGCAAACCACCTATCGCGTGCTTCGATGACACGACCCCGTGGGCGCCCTGTACAAGGAAAGGGCGTAGCGAAACATGAGATCTTGGATGCCGCGCTTACTCTGCTCGATGAAGGAGGCGAGAAGGGGCTCACTATGCGAGCCCTCGCCTCACGCTTGGGCGTCACTCCGATGAGCCTGTACCACCACATTGAAGATCGTGCCGGGCTGTTGGTAGCGTTGTCAGATCGAGTATATGGAGAAGTGTTGAAAGCCGACAGCAGTTTGGACAACGGCCCATTGGAAATCCAGTCACTTCTGATACGTTATCACGATGCCGTCGGCAGACATCCCCAGCTGACGTTAGCGATCTTTGCCGAACCAAAGGCATTCGCCGGTGTAACTCGGCGACTTACCGAGCGTCTGGCGATGTTACTGGAGGCGATTACGAAGCAGCACATCGTATGGCAGGATATTCTGGTCGACCATGCGCATGGCAGTGGTTTAGCATTGAGCTTGGCATTAGATGACCCACATCGGACCCGCGTCATGCGAGATCAGTATCGGCAAGCATTGGAATGCCTACTAAAGCAGTTAATGCTTTCAAAGTAAGTAATGGATCAAGGAGGGCATAACGATCGAAGAGAACGGATTACCAAACTGAATCGATCATTAAGATTCATAACAAGGCGAATGCAAGGAGAGGGCAGATGAATGATCAACGTATCCAAGGTAGCTGCCTCTGCGGCAAAGTGACGTTTCGGATCGAGCCACCATTCCAGAAGATGGTCCATTGTCATTGTTCTCGATGCCGAAAAAGCACGGGTACCGGCCATGCAACGAACCTCACGGTTGAACCGAACCAAATCCGATGGTTAACGGGCGAAGAAACTGTTAAACGATATGACCTACCTGCTGCTGAGAGCTTTGCAAAATGTTTCTGCAGCCAATGTGGTTGCCCGGTTCCTCATTTAACTCGAAACGGAAAAGTTGTCATTGTCCCGGCCGGGTCGCTGGATACAGCGTTGCCAATTGCTCCGACAGATCATATATTCTGGTCATCCAAAGTGTCTTGGGGATGTCCGGCAGGAAAGCTTCCAACCCACGCCGAGTATCCAGAAGCATGGTGAATCTATGCTTGTCGCGTGGGACAATCTAGGCATCGGCGCCGACTGACCAAGAGTTAGGCCTTGCGCTACTTGTGACGATGGTCTTCATCACGACCACAATGAAACCACAAGAAAAAGTAACCCTTGTTCGTGTTCAAGAGTTTCCGCGTTTGGTCGAAGTTTGGGAAGCCGCTATCCGTCAGACGCATCATTTCCTCAACGAGTCTGTTATCGCTTACCTCAAGTCGCGTGTGCGCGATCAGTAATTTCACATGGTTGATCTGGCCGCGATACGCTATAACGAGCAGAGAGTGATTGAAATTTCTCGTGTGGCAGAGAGCAAGCTTGAAATGCTTTTCATCGATCCACTCTTGCAAGGGCGGAGTATTGGACGGCGCTTACTTCGTTATGCTGTCGACGCTATGGAAGCGCGTCTCGTCAATATAAACGAGCAAAACCTACAAGCGGTGCGGTTCTGTCAGAGGCTTGGAAGCCAGGCGATCGGTCAGTCGGAACAAGACAGCATGGGTAAGCCGTTTCCACTTTTGCACATGCGATAGCCTGAAGCCGAGGAAAAACATTTATAACATTGGGTTTCAAGGCACACTGTAAGGAAGCACGGATTTTTGATTGGTGCGTTGGCCTAGCCAGATGCTGGCTACGATGAGACAGACGCCGAAGATTTGGAGTGCGGAAAGCGTTTGGCTCAAGAATGCCCAGCCGAGCAGCATAGCTGTTACCGGGCTGAGAAATCCTAATGATGACACGACCGCAGAGTCCAGGCGGGCAATACCTTGGAACCAAAGCATATAGGTCAGTGCGGCGCCAATAAGCCCAAGCCAAATCAACCCAAGCAGGTTGGACCCGGTCGGCAGCGAAACGGATGCATCCACAAGCAGCACCACGGGCACGAGAAGAAGACCGCCGGCGGTGAGTTGCCATGCGGTGAAGGTAAGGTGTGAAACCGGAGGCTGCCATTTGCGGGTTAATACAGTGCCCAAGGCCATGGAGGTGGCGCCGGCAAGCCCCGCCGCGATGCCTGCCATATCAAGTGCTGCATCAGACGTCAACACCAACAGTGCGACACCTACGAGACCGGCGATAGCCGCGAGAATGGATGACGTCCTTATTGTGCTGCCCAAGACAATAGCGGCAAAAAAGATTACGATGAGCGGTTGGACTGCCCCTACTGTTGCTGCGACTCCTCCTGGAAGACGGTAGGCCGAAACAAACAGCATGCTCCAGAAGACAGAAAAATTGAGAGCACCGAGAATAAAGATGCGCAGCCACCATCCCCTCGCTGGAAGTTGCCGGACGATCAGCAGGAGCAGCAATCCCGCCGGCAATGCTCGCAGCATTGCAACCGTAACGGGGGAGAAGTTCGGCAGAAACTCAGTAGTGACGATGTAGGTGCTGCCCCATATGGCGGGTGCTATAGCTGTTAGCAACAAATCGGAGCCGCTCGATCTCATAACGTCTTTATCTTTCTAGGTATAAATTGCCTAAGCCATTCGGTGCATGACGCAGTGACGATCAACATAGCGATGCTTTGCAATGGCAGCAAGGTGCAGCATGATGAAACCCATGAGGGTGTATGTCAGAGCGGTATGTACCTGACTGGCTAACGAGCCATATGTCTGACCCAAGGTTGGGAACAGCTTGGGAAGCGGCAGACTAAATAGCGTCACGCTATATCCGTAGAAATCCGAAATGGCCCAGCCTGTTAAGGGTGCACAAATCATCAGCATATATAAACCCATATGGACCGCGTGAGCCGCCTTCTTCTCCCACGGCGGCATTAACGACGGCATTTCTGGGAGTACGCTTCTGAATCTGACAGCTACCCGTGCGAGTGCGAGGGCTAGGGTTATTGCACCGACTGATTTATGGAATTCATAGAATGGCATTCGCAAGGAATCCTGTTTTTCAAAAGACGTCATGATCAGCCCCGAAACACACAAGATGATGACGCACAACGCCATTAGCCAGTGAAGTACCCGCATAGCGGTACGGTAGTCAGAAACGGGTTGTGAAATAGTTTGCATTGTTAGCTCCGCTATCAAAACACTGTTTGAAGGTTCGTCGGCAGACAGGTAAGGTCTGGCTATACTCTGTATTCATTACGGCAGATGAGCAGCGGGCGTGGTGATCGCTGATGCGGGTCTCATGCCATCTGCTTGTGAGGGCAGTATATTTGTTCGCAAAACTAGAAAAAAGAAGGGTAATGGAACATAATTTGTTCCAATTTGGAACAAATAAGGGGTGAGTGTGGAAAACGTTACGATGCTTCGCGCATTTCTGCGCGTGGTCCAGCTGTCCAGCTTCAGTCGTGCCGCTGAAGCCATGGAGACGACTTCACCCACAATCAGCAAACTGGTCGCTCAACTCGAGGAGCATCTAGGCGCACGCTTGTTGCAACGCTCCACTCGAAAGATGAGCGTCACCGAAGCAGGGCGTATCTATTACGAATATTGCGTACGCATTCTGGATGAATTGGATGCCGGGCAGCAGGCCGTTCAACATCTGTTTGACGCACCGCGAGGAACGCTTCGAATCAGTGTTCCCACCTCTTTCGGCATCATGTCGGTTAGCCCATTGCTACCGGAATTCATGCGTCAGTATCCCGAAATTCGCCTGGACATCGTCGCAAATGACCGCTATGTCGACCTGTTCGAGGAGGGATTTGATTTGAGTCTGCGGATCAGCAGGCATCTGCCGGATTCAAGCTTGGTTGCAAAACCCCTCGGGAAAATCCCCCATGTCGTGGTGGCGAGCCCGCAGTATTTGAAAAGGATAGGCAAGCCAAAAACTCCCGACGATCTGGAGCGGCATAACTGTTTGATTTACACCTTGTCCCCCACGCCAGGCGAGTGGCTATTTAGCGTACGCGGGATTTTGGAGACTGTTCGAGTGAAGGGAAGGCTGCAGTCGAACAATAGCGTAATGCTTCGGGCGGCCTTGTTGGAAGGAGCTGGTATCGCCAGAATTCCAAGAGTAGTAGTCGAAGATCTGCTGCGTTCCGGTTTGCTTGTCGAATGCCTGGAGAAATTCGCACCGCCACCGCACCAGTTATTTGCCATGTTGCCGCAGCGACGAACCATTTCGCCCAAGGTACGCGCCTTCGTTGAATTTATGGCTCGACACCATAGCGAGTGAAGCCATTCATAAAATGGAGGTGGCGCGTTCACGCATTTTCCTCTTGCCCAGCTTTTAGATTTCTGACTTAAAGTTATACACCAACATGGCTGATATCCTCTTCTGGCCGATTCCCGCCATTCGCATAAGTCTGCATTCGCCCCATATCCTCGCAGAGCCGCGCGGCGGTTTCTCGAGCTTCACGCACTTGTCTGTGGCCATTGGGGCGTAGGAATATGTAACGCACGCCATCACTGTCGACACTTCGAGTTACCAGTCCAATCTTTTCGAGAGGAATAAGTTGAAGCAAAAGTCGTGAGCGCAAAACGCTCAGCTTTTGCGCGAGCGCGGCTGACGGTAGTACGCCTCCGGACGACTCTAGTGTATCGAGCAGCACAAAGTCCAACCATGACACGCCGTGCAGAATACCGAGTTGGTCGTCCATTGCGTGGCATAGCGCCGCGTGCTTGCGATGCCGCTCGAGGCAAATATCAAGTGACGTGTGGCTCATCGCGATGCACCCAATTGTTATTGAAATTCTTCGCGATAGAGCTGTTCAAGCATGCGCAGCTCTGCACCGTAGTCAAAGTCAGGATCGTCCTTTTCTTTAAGAAAATCCACGATCTCGAAGTCGAACCGCTCCGGTCCGCTCTGGTCCCATGCGGCCTGAAACGCCCTATTAGAATGAGAATGGAGGCGCAACTCAAACTTGGTGCGATTGATAGCGCCATGCACATTGCGACTGGATGCAACTTGCACTTGTCCCGTTTGCCTGTCGCGGATGATGTAGACCCCCATGGGTGGAAACGCATCGCGGGCACGGCGGGACATCTCGCGTCGCGTGGAAATAGAGCGATTAACAGGTGACGACATGGAAGAGTCCTTTGAATTTGGCAAATGACGGTTAGTTCAGCGGCGTTCAAATTCCTGACGCCATGACGCCTCATGGCCCGTTGACAGGGCCAGTGTTGTTTGCCGCTGCGGCGTCGGCGGGGCCTGGATTGGCAAGGGCGAGCAGATAGTCCCGAATGTCAGGAGGCCATGCCCGTGCAATATGTGCCAAACGGTCGAGTCTTCCGGCAAAGAGCGCGCGGCTGGCTTCCTCGAATCCCGGCAGATTCCCCGCTAGGGTAGCCATCGCGTTGTAGCTGCGTTCATGAGCGTGGCGCCGCTGGTCACGCTCAAAACCTGCGCACTTGGCTTCGTGCACCAACTTGCGTAATGCGACTGACGCCCCTCCGGGCTGGGAGGCAAGCCAGTCCCAATGCTTTGGCAGCAAAGTGACTTCACGCGCCACCACCCCTAGACGGGGGCGCCCTCGGCCAGTCTTGGCCGGTTTGTCGACGGCTTGGGGGGGGGCCAGGACGAGCGGCTCATCAACATAGCGGGCCGCCACTTCGGCGACGGTTCCGCGCAGATCCATTTCCACCTGCGTTCCTGTTTCGTCATTAAAAACGAGCGGCATGGCTTGCTGGTTGCGTTGCAAAAGTTCATGAAGCACGAGTGCAACCTGGCTCAGTGTGCCGGAGGCGATCGACTTTGATTCGTGGAATGCGGTATAGATTTGACTGGACGGAAACGGCATCACAAACGCCTATAAATTTCTAGCTAGGTTCGAAGCATTACGTCTATATTACCCGGGTAAAAATAGGGTGTCAATAATACCCGGGTAGAAACCCAGGTTTAATTGTATCTTTGCCAATGGAGCTGGTGACGAATCGGACGCTTGGTGTATCAAGTTTGGCGCCATTACGTGGTACCCGAGGCGATTAGACGACGGCCCCTGGACGCACTGAGTCCGAGTCGTAGCGCGCGGCACCGGCGGCTAACAGACGCCTTCTAGACACTGCCCTGTAAAGTGCGACATGGAAGAAACGACCCAAACCAGTCAGTTGACTTCCTCGAAAGCGGACCTAGCCGTGTCGTTCTTCAACGATTAAGCTGTCACGGGCAAAGTGACGTTGTCAAGCAACGAGTTGTGTGCGGAACCGCTTCTTTCGAAGGTTTGCGACGTTTTGTGTGCGCACGTCAAATTAAAATTTCATGAGGCACGTTCGTGAGACGCTCGCCGAAAACGATAGCGCACTGATTAACCGCCTGCTTCCATTTCGCAGGCGGTCCCTTCCATTCTTTCTTACGTTGCGCAAGGCATTAAGCCGTTATCGGTAAAAAGGCTCGACCTTGCCTTTTAGCTTGATCGTCATCGGATTGCCCTTGCGGTCACGCGCCTTGCCGGCCGCAATCTTGATCCAACCTTCGCTGATGCAATATTCCTCGACATTGGTGCGTTCCTTGTCATCGAGCTTAATGCCAACATCGTGCTCGAGGACAGCCGCATCGTAGTAAGGACTGCGCGGATCGACCGAGAGACGGTCAGGAAATGGGGAGTTGTGTCATGGCGTTCATAGGCGGGAATTATCGACCGTTCTCTTGCGCAAAACAATTTTCCCGCACTCGGCTGCTTTTCTGCCCTGCTATTCAATTTTCTGCCACCGCGTCGCGGCGGGCGGATTGCGGACTCAAGCATTCCCCAATACCCAATGAGCCAGGTCGTCCTTGCCCTCGACCAATTGCGGGAGGCTGTTTTCAACCCATAGCAGCCGTTCCAGGCAAAACATATCAAAACATATGAAGGCTTAGAGCATCGGTACTGGCCAGCTATGCACTCACTGCCTCTGCGAAGGCCTCGGATGTCAAAATCTCCGTCAGCTCGCCGGTATCGACAGGCTTCACCAGATAATGGCGCAGCGAACAATTTTCAGTAATTTCACGTCGACCTTTCGTTTACTCAACAAGGAAGCTATCAAAATTCGCGGTCTACCCAACCAGTGCCTTCTCGACTTCGCGAACAACACTCTCGAGTTTCGACAGATCAAATGGTTTGGTAATGACGAATGCGCCAAGCGTGTCGAGACCTCCGAGTGCATGGCCATATCCTGACGCAAAGATCACTTGAAGCTGCGGGTACTGCGTCTTGAGGTTTTTGGCGAGCTCGACGCCATTCATGCCCGGAAGACTGAAATCGGCAAACAAGATGTCGTAGCTTTTCTTGGCAGCAGACTGAATCGCCTCCTCCGCAGTCGTTACCGCCTTCACCTTGTATCCAAGTGACTGCCACATCTCAGCGGCCATCGTCCGCACTTGAGCGTTATCTTCCACAACCAGTACGCTCCGCCCAGAGCTGGCATTTCTTGCGCCCGAGCCGTAATAGGCGGTCGCTTTCGCCAAGGTTGTTTGCTGGCGATTTGCGAGGAGATGGCGAATCTTCCGCGCAAGCTGCTCACGCGTGTAAGGCTTGCTGATCAATTGCACACCGGCATCTAGGCGCCCACCGTGAACGATGGCGTTCTGGGTGTACCCTGAGGTAAACAGGACTTCCATGTTGGGGAACATTTGCCTGGCCTGTCGTGCGAGCTCCGGGCTACGCAGATCGCCCGGCATTACTACGTCGGTGAAGAGCAAGTCGATCGGGATGCCGCTTTGCAGCACGACCAACGCATTTTCTGCGTTGTTGGCCTTCAGCACGCGGTACCCAAGACTCGATAGGATTTCTATGACGGTGGCCTGGACCGCCATATCGTCTTCGACCACGAGAATGGTTTCGGAACCGCCCATCACAGGCCCGGTGAGATAAACCTCTGATTCGGTTTCTTGGTCAAGGGAGCGCGGGAAATACATCTTGACCGTCGTGCCGTGGCCGACTTCGCTGTATATCTTGAAATGCCCACCGCTTTGTTTGACAAAGCCGAATGCCATCGATAGCCCCAGACCCGTTCCTTCGCCCTCTCTTTTGGTGGTGAAGAACGGTTCGCACGCCTTTTCCATCACTTCCGGCGTCATGCCGCAGCCTGTATCGGAGACAGCGAACAGGACGTACTGCCCGGGTTGCGCGTCCCGGTTCACCTTGACGTAGTCATCGTCGAGCATGGCATTGCTGATTTCAATCGTCAGTTTGCCGCCGTCGGGCATCGCATCGCGGGCGTTGATTGCCAGGTTCAATAAGACGTTTTCTAGCTGATTCGGATCGGCGATCGTGTTCCAGGTGCTTGCAGCCACAACAGTCTCGGTATCGATCGTCTCGCCCAATACCCGCGTCAACATGTCATCTAGGCCCCGGATGGTCTTAGATGGATTGATGACAGTGGGCTGCAAAGGCTGGCGCCGTGCAAACGCGAGCAGCTGCGACGACAGTTTTGCTCCACGCTGAACGCCTGAAATAGCACTCTCGAGCCTTCGCATTGCGATGTCATTAGTGAGCACCTGACTTTGCAATAGCTGGAGGTTTCCGCTGATGACTTGCAGGATGTTGTTAAAGTCATGTGCGACGCCGCCGGTGAGTTTTCCGATCGATTCCAGCTTTTGGGATCGCATCAACGCTTCCCGGGCAAGCTCCAACGTCTCCTGAGCCTTGCGCTTCTCAGTGACGTCACGCGTAATCTTGGCAAAACCGATCAGCTCGTTACTGTCGTCATAAATCGCATCGATGACCACATGTGCCCAGAAACGCGTGCCATCATTTCTGATGCGCCAGCCTTCTGCTTCGAACTTGCCTGTGGTTGTCGCAATCTCGAGCGCCAGCCGTGGCTTCCCTTGTGCCTTGTCCTCTTCCGTATAGAAGCGCGAGAAATGACTGCCGATGATCTCTTCGGCAGTGTAGCCCTTGATATTCTCGGCCCCAGAGTTCCAGTTTGTCACGATGCCGGCTGGGGACAGCATGAAGATGGCGTAATCCGTCACTCCTTTGACGAGGTACCGGAAGCGACGCTCGCTCTCGATGAGTGCCAACTGAGAAGCCCGCTTGTCCGATATATCGCGCGTGACCTTTGCAAACCCGATGAGCGTGCCGTCTTCCGCATGGACGGGGTCGATTACGACATGGGCCCAAAACCGGCTGCCGTCCTTGCGAACACGCCATCCTTCGCTTTCAAATTTCCCCTCGGTCGCCGCTGTATGCAATGCGCGGGCAGGCAGGTTGGTCGCCTTGTCTTCGTCCGTATAAAAGGCGGAAAAATGCTTCCCGATGATTTCTTCGGCCGTATAGCCTTTGAATTGCTGCGCTCCGGGGTTCCATGTCTCTACGATTCCCTCAGGTGTCAGCATGTAAATTGCATAGTCCTTTATGCTTTCTACAAGTCGGCGATAACGCTGCTCTAGGCCTGAGCTTGGTATTGGGTTACTTGGTTGTGAAGACATATGTATGAGCAAAACCTCGGAAGCAGGAATACGGAAAGCCTCGTAATCAGAGTGTTATGAAAAACTCTTCATGATAGCGCTATTAGTCCCCGGCCTGCTGCGCCAAAGAAAATTTCTTGTGATGAATCAACGTGAATTTGGAGCGCTGCCGTTTCTATAGGTTCATCTCCGGCAAATAGCTGATTCTTTAAGTTTATGCAACATGGCATCAACGCTGCCTTTGCGAATAGGCTGCTGGTCACTTCGGCGCGATTCTGGCTTGGGAACTTTTCGTCAAAGATGCCCCTAAGAAAGTTGGTTCATAGAACCATCTTTAACCCTCTTTGAAAGACACCGATGAAAAAAGCAATAGCGCTGCTAGCGGTAGCGGCGACATTGAGTGGCTGCGCAACAGTCAACACACAACCGATTGCCCCGACCGTTGCATCTAAGTTAAAAGCCTCAACCATCAACCACACTACGCGATCAGCTCCCAGTTTCACTGCGATGACACCTGGAAAAGCAGCGTTTGGTCTCCTGGGTGCCGCAGCGATGGTTAGTGCAGGCAATCAGATCATCACCGATCACAGCGTGGACGACCCCGCCAACGCCATTGCTGCAAGCCTTGGCACTGCATTGACGTCCGCACATGGAGCCACAAAAGTTTCTAGCCCAATTCAGGTCGCTAGCGATGAGATCGCGGATATTGCTGGTGCGGCAAAAGACGGCAGCAAGTTCATCATTGATGTGCAGACAATCAACTGGAGCCTGGTGTACTTTCCGACCGATTGGACCCATTACCGCGTCATCTACAGTGCCAAAGCAAGACTCATTGATGTCGATAACAAGGCAGTGGTAGCGGAAGGCTTCTGTAGCCGGATGCCAGAATCCAATGCTGGCGCTCCGACTTATGACGAACTTCTGGCAGACCAAGCCAGGCGGCTCAAGAAAGAGCTGTCTACGGCTGCCGATGAATGTATTCAGGCGTTAAAACAAGACATGCTCGTGCTGTAAAACACGGCACGAGCAGTGAGCGCGGCAGGATGGTTACATCCTGCTAAGGAACGGTTTCTGTCTAAAAATTTACATTCAGGCTGACACGGAAGGAGCGCGACTCGATCGGATGAAAATGGACGTCGTTGGTGGATGTTCCCACTGGTTCATTCGCCAGGCGCGACGCATAGTAATAGTCGATGGCAGAATCCTTCCGGTTGGTCAGGTTGAAACCCTCCAGTTGGATGCGCGTCTTCTTGTTGATTTTGTAGCCGATGCGGCCGTTGAGCGTTGCCGTTCCCTTCGAACGTACGCTGTTGTCTTCAATCAGCGGCCGGGGGCCGAAGTACCTTAATTGCAGCGCGCCGTAATACGGGCCGAGCTTGTCCACTGCAAGCGCTACCGAGGCAACACCTTCGACGGCGCCTGGGATGCGCCTGCCGGCAGGATCAGCATCGCGGAAACGTGCTCTTGCGAATGCAATGTCGGCGTCGATGGTCAGCCAATCGGTCGCCTTGTAATAGTTGTTGAATTCAATCCCGATGCGGCGGCTCGGCCGGCCGGCTTCGGTGGTGCCGGCATCGCCGACAAACACCAGTTCCGAATCGAAATCGAGCCCATAGACGGCGAACGAGCTTTGCAGGCCCGGGATGATTTCGCTGCGAATCCCTGCTTCGACGCCTTTCGAACGCACCAGCGGCGGAACACGGTCGGCGGCGTCACCGGTCGCCGGATCGATCGTAATCGTCGTGCCGCGCGCATCGTTGCTGTGAAATCCGGTTGCGGCGTTAACGTAGTACTCGGTCTTTGCCCATGGTCCGAAAATCAGGCTGAGTTTCGGACTTGCGATGCTGTCGGTGGTTCGGCCGGAATTGGCCGGGTTATCGCTATCAACCTTGAAGCGATAGAAGTCTTCCCGCAACCCCGCCACGGTTCTGAATTTGTCGGTCCAGCGCGTACTGTTCTCGAAGTAAATGCCAGCGCTACTCTCCACGATGTGATCAGCGCGCGTGGTTGATAGTCGTTGACGGGCAGCGGTGCTGAACAAGCCATTGGAGACGTTGTCGTTTTGCAGCTGCAAACCGAGGGTGTTATCGGACTCGCGGCCGAACAGGGCCATCGGCCACGTATGGCTGATGTTGGCGCCGGTCGTCGTGCGGCTGTCGCGCTGATTGAATTGGTCGCCATTGACCGGGTCGGCATCGAAGTAAGTAAAGTTCGAATACAGGTCGAGCTCGTTGCGGATGACGTAGGCATTCACCTCCGTCAAGCCGCTAGCGCTGCTGCGGCGCCATAAGCCCGACAGGCTGTAGCGGCTGGCATCGCCCCCATCGGTTGGATCGATCGCGTCGAAGCGGCCGATCAGGCCGCTGTCGACGGCACGCCGTGGAATCTGGTCGGTGGCGTTCCATTTGCCGCGATAGGCCATGGCGGTGACATTGAATCCGTTGCTTGCCGATCCTTCGCTGTAGCGCAGAACGCCGTTGAGTTTCCGGTAGTCGTCCGGGTTGGTGAACGGTCCATCGTTATGGAACAGTTCCAGCGCGTACAGCAGGTTTCCATTGCCGGCCTGTGGGGAGTCCATCAGCAGCGCGCGGCGATACCCGTTCTGGCCGATGCCGATACTGGCCAGCCCCTGGTCGAGCTTGTTCGCATATAGCACATGGGCCGCTCCCGCCGAGGCGAAGTCGCCCTCGGCTGCGTAGTACGGGCCTTTCCGGTATTCGAGACGATTGACCAGTTCCGGGATCAGGAAATTCAGGTCGGTCCAGCCCTGTCCATGCCCGTGGCTGCGTTGATTGACCAGCATGCCGTCGACGGTTGTGCGCAGGTCGGTGCCATGGTCGAGATTGAAGCCGCGCAGGTAGAACTGGTTTGCCTTGCCTTCGCCGCTGTGCTGGCTGACGATCAGGCCCGGTACCGCTTCGAGCGTCTCGCCGGCGCGGTAAACCGTGCGTGCTTCAAGCTGCTCTTGCGTCACCACGCCTGCATTGGCGGACTCCGCGACGCCAAGCTGGCTGGTACGCGACGCTTCGACGGCAACTTCAGGAAGCATCTTGTCCTGTGCTGCCGAAGCGACTGGATAGACCACGATCAATGCACTGATTACCGCGGCGAGCGGAAGGTACAGAAGACCGCGCTGCGTTGGTTCTGTGTTGGTTGTCATTGTTTTTTCAGAGAGGAAGGGAAGGATAAAATATGGGCATTGATTTATGTTGTACGGATTATACGGTTCGACCCCTTGATCGGATTCATCAGCCTGTTCGGGTTTGCTATTGGTCAAGGGTAGCGGTCAATGGGTAGCGGTCAATGAATGTTTGCCAGATTCTTGCGGTACGGTAATCGTCTATGTGTGATTCAGTGTGCCAGTGCAGGCATGCTGGACGGGAGAGGCTCAGACGCCGGAAGGCGACGCGTCTCGGTCCGAATCGGGCAGGGACAGTTCTCCGGGTTGGAAAAGCCGCCAACAGAGCGATCATGGACGGCATTGATCGCGGACCAGAAGAGGCTATCAGCGCGTTTCAGGAGCGGTTTTTATGCAACAAGATGCTCTTAGTGCGTCGCCACCGAGGGGCTGTAAATGCGTCTCCGATGCATGACCGCCTGCCGTTCATCGGTTCGCTGCCTTCTCTACCGCTGCGATGTAGATTTCAATGACTTGCCTGTGCTGTCGCATCGTCTCCACGGTTTGCAGCATAAGGGAAATCAGGACATCCTCCTGTTCGGTATCCCATCCCTCCAACTTCAATGTCTGGATTAACCGGCAGTGTTCCATAACCCGTTCTTCTGCCAACGCAATCTGCCTGTTAATGTCGGCCAGTTGCCATTTTTGCTCATTGATCATCGGGTTCTCTTCCCTTCTGACGGATGGCTAGCAGGACTGTTGCAGAGCTGATGGTGAGCCGACGTGCAAGCTCGCTAACGCTGACTCAATGAGCATACAAGGCGGCCATCTCTAACGTCCGCGCTGGGCTTATTTTGGACCGGCGCCCCAATTGCTTGCCTTCCGGCTTCGCTCTGACCAGTCCGGCTGTGTTCGTTCGACCAAAAAATTAGGCTTTCGTTATTTTGGCATTCCGTTAAGGAATTGCAGCAGGTCGGCGATGGCTTCACTGGTGACAACTGCGTTGCCAATATTTCTATTGATACATCCTTTTCCTTTGCAGGCGAGTTTTGCATAAAACTCTTTGCTCTCCTGATCCCAGCCGTGCGTGGCGTTGTCGAACACCTTCACGGTAAACTTGGATTGCTGCTCATCAGGCAGGTTTTTAACCATGTTGGGGCAAGCGTTTGCATCACGGTCATCGTAGTCATCGTTAGCGGCAGCATAGATTCGGATTGGTGCGTGACCGTAGCGCGCATAGACGGTGCTTGGAATGCCCGGCGTGGCAGGCTTGTTAGCGTTAAACCAGGAAATGAAATAGCAAACAGGATAAAAAGGTGCAACCGCTGCGAAGCGCTGACCGGCACCATATGCCTGTTCAGCCCATTCCGATGCGCTTAAAAGAGCAAGGGTGCCGCCGTAACTGCCGCCGCTTAATGCGATGCGTTTGCCATCAATGAAAGACTGGCTGCTTAAATACTTCAATGCCCCGTACACATGCGGAACATAGACCGAGGGGCGAGGGCTGGCCGTGCTGCCATCACGAAAGAGCATCAGTTCCAGGGTGACATAGCCGTGTTTGCTCAGGATGGCTGCGTACTGTGTCGTCTGTGTGTTGAGCCAACCGCCACCATGGTGCAAAAGAATGACGGCTGGTGCTGCTTTGGATATGTCTGCCGGTTTTGTAAGAACAGCGTCGACATTACCGTTCTCTGCTGAAGGAAACTGCACCCGATCCTGGGAAAATGCCGCACTGGCACACAACAAGAAGAACGCAACAACAAAATTCTTTACACGCATGAATTACTCGTCAATAGTTTCTCTATTGCAATAACACATGGGGTCGTTATCCTCTGTCATGCGCGGTTGCGGAGTCAGTTTTGCGATGTCGCCACCAAATAAATCACGTAGTAATTGCATGCGGCCGCGAGCGGGGTTTTGGCGTGCTGTACGCACTTTGCCTGCACTTGCCTGCACTTTGCCGCATCAAGAAAATCTCACCCCGAAGCTGTATTCGCGCCTAAGAAAGGTCAATGTCACCTATGCAGACAGTGGTGCTGGTCAGCGGGTGCCATGGTGAGCAGATGAGTGTCATGCCTGGACATCGGTGCGTGTACGTCTTCAACGTGAAGATACCTGGCAACTTAGCGATCCCAGAATTCTTACACCATCAAGCAATGTTAGGCCAGGACAAGGTTTACATAGCCAACACTAGCGAACGCAATCCACCCGTGGCAGGTACATCGATCGTTGCACGCTATTCCACCGCACAAGCCAGATGCAACATCCCGGCAAGTGCAGCTCTGAAAGTAAATCGGCTTTGCGCCTCAACCATAAGGAATATTCAGCACACGCAGGAACTCCGCTTTCACAGCGGCATAGCATTCACAGGACGTGTCTTCCAACGGTGCGCGGTTCAGTATTGTTATGCGGCCGCGGCTGTACTTGATCATGCCGGCAGACTGAAAGGTCCCTGCGACAAGGCTCACGCTGGGCCGATGCACGCCGAGCATGCTAGCAATAAACTCCTGTGTCAGGAAAAACTCGTCGCTACCGACCCGATCATGGGTGAGCAGCAGCCAGCGTGCGAAGCGCTCCTCAATGGTGTGCATGCGGTTACAAGCGACGGATTGCGACAACTGAACCAGGTAGGTTTGCAGGTAACATTCGGTGAGGTGATGCAGGGGCGTAGCGCCGCTGATGGCTTCCCGGAAGTCATTGGTCTGCATGCGCAGACCATCGCCTGCAACTTGGCATACACAGGTTTCAATAGCGACAGATGCCCGCGCCAAGAGTTCGACGCTTGAAATGCCTTCATTGCCGACCGTGCCGACTTCTACAGCCGTGCCGCCTTCCATGTAAAGCAGGTTGGAAAGTATGGCATTGCCAGGAAAATGCACATACCGTATTGGTTGATGACGTTCGTGAATGACATCCCTGATCTTGTGGTGAACTTTTTCAAGGCGAGGCAGCAACACTTGAAGCTGCTCATTCGTCAGTTTGTTGAGCAGTCGATTGCCGCAATTGCGGACTTCGCCCAAAGTAAGCGACATGATGTTTCCTTCCTCTAGCGTTGACACGGTATGGCAGGAAACTGGAAGCGGATGGGGGAAAAATTCGCTGCGGGTTTCGACTTGGTGCAAGTCTTTTAACAGGGCTGACAGTGGAGTTTTCCGTCCACCAATAAATCTGAAAGAGAAGTGCGTGATGCAAACATGTATGTACCACATTCACCAATGCCGGTGAATCGTCTTACATGACCCAAGCCCCATCATTGCATGGATAGTATCGGTTGCTTGGTGTATTGTTTGCAATGTCAGGACAATTTTCTGCATCAGGAACGGGTCGACGATAGTGCTTGCTATGCGGCACTGCGTGCGTCATGGTGAACAGTGAGACTCAGAGCCCATGACCGGTGGGATTAAGTCCATGTAGGGAAGCGCGGTCTGAACCATGGATGATGTACTGCTAATCGGATCCAGACACCGTCTTTGGTGAGCCGGATGGCAAAGTCAGGCGGAGGTCTAGCCGATCCTTCAGAATGTAGCGGCTTGCGTGTTACCGGCGCGATGCCTTCGCCATTGCAGCGACATAAATCGCTATTGATTTTTGGTGCTTCCGGATCGTCTCGATGGTATCGAGCATCAGCAACATCTCGGTTTCTTCATGCCGGGTGCCCAATCCGCTTGTCTTTAAATCCTGAATTATCCGGTAGTGATCCCTGACCTGCTCTTCAGCATCGGTAATCTGCCTGTCGATTTCAATCTGGTTCGTTTTCTGTTGATCGATCATTGAGTTTTCGTCTCGTCTGATGGACGGCTTGTAGGACACGGGAGTGGCTGATGCCGAACCGTCTGGCAAATTTGCTAAAAGCGACTCCTTTGGCCCTACATGACAGCCATCTCAGCCTTCTCCGCCAGGTAATCTTTGGGCGCCGATCCAGTTGCGTACCATCCGGGGGCGGTCTGACTTGTTTGGCCTGCGTTCGCTCGACCGGTTGGAATCCATCGTGGCCACTGCGGCCAGCATGGGCAGCGTCAGCTTTCCGGCAGGGCAGTTCATGTACGGAAGGTTGCCAATATCGTGCGTGCCGTCAGTACTTGGGCATACATCGCAGACGTTGCGTTGCATCATGCGTCGATGGAACGTCCATTTTCTCATCCCACCTTTCATTCCTGAAAACAACTTCCATGTCTATATTGAAATGTTCGCACCAGCTTTGCCAGCATCCATTCCAAGTCAATAGATTTGGTGCCAGCTTTGCCGCTCCGGGTGATCGTGGCAAGATCATCTGTCCTCATTGCGAAAACCAGATGGCAGGCGATCCAGACGATTACTACATCAGCCATTCGCTGTCGCCAAAGCAGGAGCCTAGGTACATTGCTACGGCTTCTTTGCCTGGGAATGGCCAATCGGACCTATCCCGGACGCAGTAGGTTACATCCTCTCACCTTCTTGGGCGCCGAATTCCTGCACAGCTTCTAAGCAATTTCTCATGCAGAAGCTGCCTCTCACCCGCCACTCAGTCGGCCGGCTCCTGTTGAAATCACAAGCAATCTGTGCAATTGGGAGCCCGGCAGCAAGTCAGGTCATAACGGGCAGCTTCTCGATACCGTGATATGTCAAAGTGGCGAATGCTTACGGTTGAATCTATCGGAATGGGACATTGTAGACGTCATAAAAGGAGTTTCTGACGAATTGGTCATCAAACCAGGGCCATGTTTCCAGATAATTTGAGAGGGTGTATAAGCATGGTGGGGAAGGGACCCTCTCAAACGAGCGCTCAAAAATCTGGACAGCAACGCGATAAAATACGGCGCACCGGCTACACCTATTCGAATCAAGATTGGCAGTGGACAGGCACGCATGGTGGTCACCGTCCATAACGAAGGTAAGCCTAATCCATCTGGACAAACCGGGTCCCTGTTCCACGTCTTCAGACGGGCAGAAGCTGCGCAAAATGGCAATCCGCAAGATGGAGGAATAGGCCTGCCTTGTGTACGGGTGTAGCTGAGAATTTCGGCGCCTGGCGAAGGCGTCGACAGTGCCATAGACCGGGGAACGACATTTACCATGACTATCCTACGGGATGCCCGTCCCTACGAAAGAGTTCCTAGTTTGGGAAGTGCACGCTGAACTAAAGGAATAGCGGGTCTGTCAGATTCCGTACGCAGCGTGCTATCTACCGTGGGTGTCATCGCAAGTTCACTGTTTCAAATTCAAGTTGCGCCACGTCAAGTGAACGCATTTCAGTAGAAAGCCACCCCATTACCGCAAACCGTTTTTCTTGCTGGCGCAACTGAAGCATACGTATGACCGAGCATTGCAATTCCAACATTTCCTCAAAAATTCATCTATCTCACGAGCTGTTTTTTGAAAGCAGCCCGGATTGCATCAAAGTGCTCGATGCCAGAGGCACTATTTTGTCCATGAATAAGAATGGACAGTGCCTGATGGAGATCGATGATTTCAACAGCATCTGTGGCTCCTATTGGCCCGACTTATGGCCGCAACAGAGCCACGAGACGATTCACTCCGCCTATGATGTTGCCAGGGCTGGAGGAACAGGACATTTTGTCGCTTTCTGTCCAACGGCGAAGGGGACCCCAAAATGGTGGGATGTTCGCGTTACCCCGATCCGGGGAGCCGGCGCAGAACTTGACGGTTTTCTGTCCGTTTCACGCGATGTGACTGCATTACGTGAGGCGACCGATGTCGTGCTCAGAGATGAACGGTTTTCAAAAGCACAAAAGAGTGCGCTGGAGCTTGCGGTATCAAACGCACCCTTAAGCGACGTTCTGGATCGACTTGCCTGCGCGGCAGAGTCTTATTCTGGCGACGCAATGCTCGCGTCAGTCCTTCTTCTGGACAGCGATGGCAAGACGGTACGTGTTGGCGCAGCCCCCTCGCTTCCAGCTTCCTATAGCCAGGCAATTGACGGCGCAAGTATTGGCCCGGCCGCAGGCTCCTGCGGTACCGCGGCATACAGAAAAGAGCCTGTTTTCGTACGCGATATTCAGAATGATCCTCTGTGGGCGGACTACAAAGCACTCGCCGCGTCGCACAGCCTGGCGGCTTGTTGGTCAGTGCCGATCATTTCCGCGGATGGAAAGGTCTACGGCACCTTTGCATTCTATTACCGCGTCGTGCGTGACCCAACATTACTTGAAATTCAAGCGATGCAGATGCTGGTACATACCGCGACGCTGGTGCTTGAAAAGCACTGCGAAGCGCAGCAGAAACGAACTGCAGAAAAGGCGTTGAGAGACAGTGAGGCCAAGTTCCGCAGCATCACGAATGCAATGCCCCAAGTGGTTTGGTCTACTCGCCCGGATGGATTCCATGACTACTACAATGACCGCTGGTATGAATTTACCGGTGTACCGCATGGCTCGACAGATGGCGAAGGATGGAATGACCTCTTTCATCCGGATGACCAGCCACGCGCATGGGAACTGTGGCAACGCTCGCTGGAAACGGGCGAGCCGTATGAAATCGAATACCGGCTGCGTCATCACACCGGGCTATACCGTTGGACACTTGGTCGTGCGGTGCCAGTGCGCGACGAATCAGGAAAAATAACGCGCTGGATGGGGACCTGTACTGATATTCACGAGCAGCGAATTACCCATGAGGTGCTTCAACAAGCCGACCGGCGAAAGGACGAGTTTCTCGCCATGCTGGCGCATGAATTGCGCAATCCGTTGGCGCCCATCGCCGCAGCGGCACACCTTCTATCAATGGGAAATCTCAGTGAGGCGAGGCTGCAGCGATTGAGCGAGGTCGTCGCACGACAAGCCGAGCATATGAAGGACCTGATCGATGATTTGCTGGACGTCTCCCGTGTTACTCGAGGGCTGATTACCCTTGAAAAGGAGCCGGTTGATGTGAAAAGCGTAGCGTCAGAGGCAATTGAGCAGGTGCGCTCGTTGATTGATGCACGCTCCCATCATCTGGAAACGTACATGTCATCAGACAGTGCCATCGTATCGGGAGATAAGAACCGGCTGATACAGATCATGGCGAATCTGCTTACCAATGCGGCGAAGTACACCCCGAACAGCGGACGTATCACCTTGCGAATTGATGTTGACGACAAGTTGGTAACTTTCTCTGTGCGCGATAACGGCATTGGTATGCCAGCAGACTTGCTGGCGAATGCGTTTGAGATGTTTGCGCAAGGTGCGAGGACGCCAGACCGCTCACAGGGCGGGCTTGGTATAGGACTGGCGCTCGTCAAAAGTTTGGTTCACCTCCATAACGGCACAGTCGATGCACGTAGCAGTGGCGAAGGACAAGGGAGCGAATTCCTTGTATCAATACCGCGCATTCATCAGCAAAACACCTATTCCCAGCTTGATTATGAAAATGAGAGAGGGGTGCCAAGAAGCGGCACCTTACGTGTCATGGTAGTGGACGACAATACGGATGCCGCGCAGTTACTAGCCATGTTTGTCGAAGACGCGGGTCACAAGGTGTTTGTGGAACACCGTGCACTCAAGGCGATTGAATGCGCACAAAAAGTCATTCCCGATGTTTGCATTCTTGATATCGGCTTACCGGATATCGATGGAAATGAATTGGCACGTCGACTACGTGCCCTACCTGAGACGAAAGATGCGGTGCTCGTGGCCGTGACCGGCTATGGCCAACGAGCGGATATCGAGGCCAGCATGGCGGCCGGGTTTGACCATCATTTCGTCAAGCCCGCCGACACAAAAAGACTGGAAACCCTGCTAGTGCACATTGTGCTCGACAGGCATCCGGCGTATCACGATGTCAAGGACGGGCACAATAACAATTATCTTCACTGATTGCGGTGCAATCCTTTACGACCGCTCTCTATTTGTACGATACCGTCCTGGGCTAATCCGAATTTCACGAACACTGGATGGAGGGAGGGACATGGTGGATGTCGTCCCCTGTGATCTACCCTGGTCGGGCGTATTCGATAGCGAGAGAAATCCTGCTCAGAGCATAATTTCCGATAGTGCGGCCTGAAGAAATTCAGGTGCGAATCCAGAAGTCACCGTTTCATTGGCAGGTACTGCTACCCATCAGCGAACCTGCAACCCATTCCGGGGACGAAAAAAAGCCCGCAGCCTTTCGGCTTGCGGGCGAATCCAATTCACGGGGAGTTGGAGGAGACGGTTTCACTATAGTGCGCCGCACCATATCTGTCACCTTTATTTTCGTGATATCAAATTATTCAGAAGTTGTATAGTAGAAATGCAAAGCCCGCTCGGCTTGTGGCTTTGCGGGCTTTTGTCTCTCTTGCTCGATCCTGGGAAATGGATTTTTATGCTGCGTGGCGATAGTACAACGTGGTGTTGAAGTATGGTAAAAATGGTATTAATCGATCGTCAGAAACCAATAGCGAAATGATGCATTCCTTGTCCGTTATTCGAAATATCTGCAACGAATCCATCGAAGCCCGGCATCGAGGAGAAGGCTGGCAGGCCGGCTAATGTGCCGTAGTCAGCCCGCAAGTTGTGCTGGAGAGGGTAGTAGAGATGGACAAGCCGCCGCGCATCAGTGAAAAATTGCAGGAGCTTGGCGCACTGATTCGGCATCTGACCGGGTATATCAAACTCAAGGCCGGCGACACGCCAGATCCGGTACGCGACGACTTGCTGCTGCAAGCCCGGCAGTTGCTTGGGTTGATTGAAATCTACATAAACGATGCTGCATTACCAATGACACCCATAAAAATATTAGTTGCTGATGTGCCTGAAATTCTGGCTGAAGTCGACAAGCAATTAGGAAAAGCGTTTAGCCTTGTGCTGATTTCCAAGTTCGAAGAAGCCCGCGACGTCATCGATGAGGGATGCGACGTCATTGTGTGCGGGGTCCACTTTGCGGACGGCAGCATGTTCGATCTGCTGCGTTATGCCAAATCGCGAGCCGGGTCGAAAAACATCCCGTTTGTGTGTGTGAAGTTCGTCGCTGACGCGATGTCCGACGCCATATTCCGAAGTATTCATTCCGCTGCGACCATTCTCGGCGCGGATGATTTCGTGGATTTGGGGCATACCACGAGAACCGGGCAGGACGCCTTTGCCAGGCTGGGTTTGCGTTTGATGGCGCTGCAACGAACCATTCGTGAGGCGTCATGATCAAGTTGCGGTCAGTGATGCAGTCGAGTTGAACTTAAAACCGGATTGCAAAGGCCCAATCAGATCACGAATGCTGCTTTCGATCTGCTCAATCGAAAATGGCTTACCGATAAAAATATCGATCTCTGCCTTGGCAAAATTGGTTGGTTGTTCAACAAAATTGCCGACCCCAACAACGAATAGCGAGGGTTGCTTCGATCTTGCCGCCACGGCAAATGAAACGCTGACGACGTCACTGCCATCAACGGAGACGATCAGCGCATCGAATGCGACTGTGTCGAGCAATTTAAGGCCGGCAGTATAGTCATCGAGTGCGATTGCTACATGTCGACACGCCCTCAGCATTTCCGCGATGGTGCTGGCCAGGGCGGGATCAGGATCGACGACGAGAACGGAGAGCATGGATGCTCCTAGGACGATAAAGAGTCGAAAACTTCCGGGCAGCGTACCAATTTTTATTCAATTGCTCAGTCATCGCGATGACACATAACTTGATGGTCTTAGCACGTACATTGAAATGCGCTTCGTTTATTTAAAAGTGGATGCAACCGTATTGGTAGTTGTTCGGGTAAGCCACATATTTTCTACTATGTACTGTTTGTACATCGCGTTTGAAGAAAGTGTGTCATCATCTGATCAATGGCCTTGCTAGCCTTTGAACTAGCACTGACTGATACGCCGATGAACTCATTGCGCGGTATCGTGCCTTTTCAGATCTGCCACCATACAGCGAACTGTGCTGGCACCCCTCTTTAAAGACTTCCACAAAGTCGAAACCTCCCGCGAATCATCCTGTCGATTCGCTGCCTGTTTCCTCCCCAATCACTGCTTTGCCAGTCGAAGGAAACACCTTGTTCATGACCGATCGCGAAGTCCGCCACTGCGGCAACCTGCTGTTGAACAAGCTTTCCAAAGCTGACCTCGCCCCCTTACTCCCGCATCTTGAGAAAGTACAGCTCAAGGCCAAAGATGTTATTTACGAATGCAACAGGCCGATGTTGTATGTGCACTTCCCGTGTAACAGTGCAATGTCCAACTTGATTTTGATGAAGGACGGCGTGGCAGTCGAAGTCGGCAGCGTTGGAAATGAAGGATTTACCGGCGTCGAGCTATTAGGACGAGCATCCGTCGCCCTTGAAACGTGTATATGCCAGTTACCAGGCGATAGCCTGCGAATGAGAACGGTCGACTTCCGGGAAATGATCAGCAGTCCGACGCCGGTGCGGCACCTTGCGGAAGGGTATTTGCAAGCGTATCTTGCGCAGGTTTCCCAATTAGTCGCTTGCAACCGTTTGCACACGGTCGAAGAACAATTTGCGCGATGGTTGTTGCTCACGCATGACCGGATGCGCGAAGACGACGTTTATCTGACCCAGGAATTCATCGCCAGCATGCTTGGCGTGCATCGGCCAACCGTGAGTACGATTGCTGCAACGTTTCAGCAGGCCGGCATCATTCAGTACAACCGTGGCAAGTTGAAAATATTGAACCGAGAAGCGCTGGAAGATACCGCCTGCGAATGTTATGCCGCAGTAGGCGAGCAGTTTAAGCGGGTGTTAGGCAGTACACGGAGTTAAGGTCTTGCTCGATGAGTATTTTTCCAAAGCGGCCAGTGTCGAAGAATAGGCACGTCATGGAAATACGCTCACTCTTATCGCTCGTTGACGGGCAAATCTGCGATGTCGTCACCGGCTACTACTGGCAGGAGACCGCCAGGTCGATCGAGGATCAGTGCGTCCACCAGACAGATAAGGAGATAAAACAATATGCCACGAATCCGGCAAATAACGAATCATCGCCGTGCCAGCTACTTGTGTATCCGGTTTTCCGGGACTTGCTCGAGCTGAAAACCGAACCGTGGAAGCTTGAACGCATGGGCGGACCAAACAATGCCGACGGATGCGAGGTCGCCAATCCCGGCCCCGGGCTAAGGTCGTTGCCGAAAGCAAAACCGCGACTATTCTCAACTTCCTGATAACAGCTGTCGTTCTGGTGGCGGGAATCGCCGGCCTGATAATGCCTGGTCGGCGCAACAGAGAAGAATACTGCCTGACAACGAGCCCGAGCGTTTCGGGAAATGGACGCCAAAGGGGATGGACAGGGACCGCAGCAGCAGCGTTTTGCGCACTCAGATGTCAGCGTACGAGTTCGGGTTCTAGTCCATCGATAGATGCTCTTCGCAAGACGGGTGTGTGGAAGGCTTGAACGGCAAGCTGCGCGATAAATGCGTAATTCGGAAACGGTCTGTGACGTCACACCAAGCGAAGACTGGCATCGGGAAGTGGCGGCAATCTTTAAAAAAAGTGATTGCATTTTGCGCCCGGCAATCGGACGCTGGCCTCGGTATGCGGGCAACGGCGGCCAAATCAGCGTGCTTGCACCCGACAACCAACCTGCCTGCTAGCGACGAATGTCGATATCAGGTCAGCAAGACAACGAGCGCCAACAACGGGGGAAAATTTTTCTCAAAGCAAAATATTCTGCGGTGAATGCCAATGAGTGCCTGTGGTTGCCTGCACCCCATGGTACTGAATGCCGCTTTCAAGCACTAGCAAGCAGCTTGGCAATCAACGCGGACTGCTCTGCCACGAGATCGGTGAACTGAATCCCGGTTCGAAATCCCTCTTTTCCAGCGAGAATGGAATACACCACCTTGCCATCCAACCTAAATTGCTGCGATGCGCCATTCATGAACATGTCAAACCGAATTTGATGCCGGCTGCCCGTGGCTGTCGGACGGTCCAGCATGATAGACAGGCCTGTCGTTCCGATATCCATTAATCGTCCGGTGCAGGCGTTGCCGCTGGAATCAACCATCACAGCCCGCGCACGTAATAGTTTGCGGGGAGACTGACGTGCTTCTTCTGCCTGTGTCATAGCTAATAAATGGTTTAAAGGGCCAGGAATGTCTTGCTGGCTGTGACTGATGTACTTTTCTTCGCCACCAGCAATGCCGACGGCCACCGCTTTCAACAATAGGCGCTTGAAGCGAAGCGATCGCGTTCTTTCGGCTACGTTGCAAACCGGTTAGTTTATAACGGGCTCCCGGCACCCAGCTCGCGCGTTTTTATCCATACCGACCCTATGATGCCATTGTGCGCGTGGCGGCGTTTGCCAGTGTTCCCGCCTTAAACGTGGTTTTATCATGATCCGTTCATCTCGCAATTTCGCCTCCCGCTGCCGCTAACGCTAGTCCGCATCAAAGTTGAAATATGCCGAGTGAAGCAGCGCGCATGTGCGGGTATGTTGCGTACGGAAATGCTTTAGAATGGCTGCCCTCTAGAGGTGAACCGAGCTACCCCGTCCGCCAATGAAAGTCAAAACGCACCTCGCAGTAATGGCGGCATCAATCCTTGTCCCGCTTGTTGTGGTCGCCAGTCTGATTCTGTTCCTGCTGCTTGGACAGGAGCGGGAATCGGCCCTGCGCAGTATGCGCGAACTTGCCCGAGCGACTATTTCCGAAGTCGACAAGGAAATAGCCCCTGCACTTGCCATTTCCCAGACACTCGCCACCTCCCGCCTGCTGAAGTCGGGAGATTTTGCTGGCTTTTATGCGCAAGCCAACCAGGCTAATAGGGGGCGGCAAACCCACACCAGCCTGCTGGATTCTTCCGGGCTACAAATTTTCAACACGTTCGCGCCGTTTTCTGCGGAAAGGCGACCGCCGCGACCGGCAACGACGCAGCGCGTCAACGACATTCTGGCAAACGATACCTGGCAAATATCGAACCTAATCCTCGGCAGTCGATCCGGGCAATACGTCGTGGCGGCCGAGGTCCCCGTGACGATTGCCGATGGCCGGCGCTTTGTCGTCGCTGAATGGCTGTATGCAAACAGGTTGCAGAGGATACTTCCCACAGCAGATGTGCCCGGCACCTGGTTGATTGGCGTTTTTGACAGAAATGCAATGACGGTGGTACGCAATCGCCGGCATGATGAAGCGGTCGGCACTCCCCCGGACCCGGTCGTCGCAAACGCGATCCTGGCTGGAAAGCAGGAAATATTCAAAGCGCTCAGCCGCGAAGGCATTCCGGTTTATGTCGTCATCGCAAAATCATCGCTGTCTGGATGGTCTGTCGGTGTTGGCGTGCCGGTGACAGAAATCGAAAGCGCGGCACGACGTGCAGTGTTCATCGGTGCGCTTGGTTTGATGCTGGCAATTTGCGCAGGCGCGTTAGCGTCGTTTATTATCGGCCGGCGCCTGGTCGGCTCAATGCACCAGGCGCGCGAATCTGCAATGCAGTTGGGCAAAGGGATGATGCCGTCGCGACTGCATTCGCCTGTGGCGGAAGTCGATGAGCTGCATCGGACACACTATGAGGCAGGGAAAGTTCTGCAGGAAGCGAACGAAGCCCGTGCTCGTCACTTTGCAGAGTTGCAGCAAGCCCAATCTGTTGCAGAAGCGCAGAACAAGGCGAAGGATGAATTCCTGGCGATGCTGGGCCATGAACTGCGCAACCCGCTGGCGGCGTTAACATCAGGCGTTGCGCTTTTAAAATTAAAAAACGTGCCGGAAGAGGGTCGACAGCGTGCACAAGACATCATCGAGCGCCAGGCGCAGCACCTGGGCACGATCGTCGACGAGTTGCTTGATTCGCAAAGAATCCTGGGTGGAAAAGTCACCCTCAACAAGCAGTCGCTGGATTTGGCACAAGTTGTCCGGGAGTGCCTGGATGCGTATGACGCGCAGGGAAAATCGAAAGAATATACGCTCAGGCTGCGCGCCGATTCGGCGTTGGTGGATGCCGATGCCACGCGACTGAGCCAGATGGTGAGCAATTTGCTGGACAACGCTTTCAAGTACACGCCAGCCGGAGGCACAATCGAGGTCGCCGTGTTTCCAGAAGGGGAAGAGGCTATTCTGACGATCAGCGATACCGGTATTGGTATTTCTGCGGTCGTGCTGCCGACGATTTTCGATGTGTTTGTTCAGGGCCCGGTAACCAATCGCGCCAAGGGCGGGCTGGGCATTGGCTTGGCGGTGGTGCATGCATTGGCGCAGCTGCATGGCGGCAGCATCAGGGCCGAAAGCGGTGGCGTGGACCAAGGCAGCGTCTTCACCTTGCGTTTTCCTCTTTCCAGCAAGGGGTCGCCGTCGGCGTCGGTGGCTGCCCCTATCCATTCGCTACGGCAGTTGGCCATTCTCGTCATCGAAGACAATCACGATGCGCGCGATGCATTATGTGACCTCCTCGCCAGCCAGGGACATACGGTCTTTTCGGCAGAGAACGGTGTGAAAGGGATTGACGCGGCGTTGCGCAGGAGGCCCGACGTGGCACTTGTCGACATCGATTTGCCCGATATACAAGGGTACGAAGTGGCCAGGCGGCTCAAAGGTGACGCGCCCACAGCGGGAATTAAGCTCATTGCCGTGACCGGGTATGGCCAGGAAGCGGACCGACGGCATGCTCTGGCAAGCGGTTTCGACGATCACATGAAGAAGCCGCTGGATACGGATGCGTTGTTCGTCAAGCTGAATTCGTATAACGGCTTAATCCAAAGCACCGAGCCATAAGCAGGTTGCCAGTTGCTGCACAAGGGGAGTCGTCACTGCACATTGCCGAGTCGGCAGTTGCCCGGGATCCGTCAGGCGTTTTTTGGCTGCCGGTAACAGGTCAAATGGTGATTTCCCTGGCAAGCATGTGAATTTGCAGCTTGGCGAATGATGAATGGATGTAGAGAAATGAAAGGCTGCGTCATACGCGATATGCATTCGGGTGACTGGGAGCAGAGCATTTTTCGCATGGCAACAAATAACGCTTACCGTACGTCGACGTCTGGCAGCACACCCGATGCGTCAATCCGTCATCGCAGCATAGTTACACAAATTACGTAGACCTGTGACAGATGGCAGCCGGATTGCGCAGAATTGGCCTGGATAGCCTAGGATATTCTTGCCAGCGCATCGGTGAACAACGAGTCCACCCTGGCGTGGATGTCCGGACTTTTGTAGCGGTCTTCGATATCGCGCTGGTCGTGTTGCCGGATATCGTCGAAGAGCGACCTGCCAAAGTCGGGGTAGCGTTGCGGCAAAGAACTCAGGAACGCCGTGGTCGCTTGGTGCTGTTTCTGTTGACGTTCTGCATGCTGCGTTCTCGCGCCCGATTAATGATTACAAGCCTGCATCTGCATCGTCGCATGAGTGTCGTCAACGAATATCGTTTTACGATGCCGCGCGATCTGCTGGCGGCCATGCGTCATAGATCACGCCATTCTTGCCCGTAGCTTTGACTTTGTACATCAGCCTGTCTGCCACGCTAATTGCTTCGTTCAAATCCTTTGGTGGAACAAAAAAGGATGTGCATCCAATGCTGCAGGTGACTGACGCGTACTCCCCGACGCAGGCTTGGGCAAGGGCGTCTTGTACCTTCGCAATCAGTGCTGGCGCCATCTTCTGGTTTACTGCCGGGAACAACAACGCAAATTCATCGCCGCCAAGCCGGGCACAGATGTCGGTGCGCCGTATTGCGCCCGTCAGTGTCGCCGCAACCAGGCACAGTGCACGATCGCCGCCTTCGTGTCCCAACGTGTCGTTGATTTGCTTGAAGTTGTCCAAATCGAGGTAGGCAAGCGTGAGCGTCTGGCCCGTGCGGGCAGAGCTATCAAACGCTTGTTGAAGTCGTTGCATGAACGCGCGACGATTCAAGCTCCCGGTAAGCACGTCAGTTGTGGCCAGTGCCGTTTGCGCGTGAAGCGCTTCGCGAAGTCGTTCAAGCAGCAAGGCCACGAAAAGCATCGTAGCCAACTGTGATGCCGAGTCCCACAACAGCAGGACAGGTTGTACGACGATGGTTCCTTCTCGAATGCCGGCGGCGATCATTGGAAGAACGGACACAACTGCGATAAATGCGCCAGTGCGTCGGCTGGCATACCATGTGGCGAACGCAAGTGGTGCCAGATACAGCAGCGTCAATGCGACGCGTGGACCGATCAGGAAATCGATGACACCGATCTTAACGGCAAAGAGAAATGCAATGACACCAATCCAACGATCAGACGTCGCGCTCAATGCCCGGTGCAACGGCTGGAGGGATCGTTGACGGGTCACGGCGATTGGGTTTTTCAGTGCCTTGGCCGGAATGGGCTTCTCAGCCAAATCCGTTCAGCCTGGACGGCCTGGTGCGTTGAATGCCAGACTTGACGAGGTAATTCTCGACACCAATCGTAAACGTCCTTCAGTGACTGTATGCATTCGGTACTCCTTTTTTTGCGCACAATTAAGAAATGACAAATGCTGACAATTACAAAAGCAATACCATCATGCAATGGTTTGACGCCGGCTTAGCTCATTGGTAGAGCAGTTGATTTGTAATCAACAGGTAGGGGGTTCAATTCCTTCAGCTGGCATCCCTAAACAAAAGCAATCACCACGCCTAAGGAAGCTGGCACTTGTTCGGATGCTGGCCAAGTTTGCTGCCGTAATGGGCTGAATCAGCATTTTTCGGCGTCCTGTCGTGACAATATCCTTGATGTACCACCGCCAACGGTCAATTCTCAGTGTCGCATGAGACCGGTAACAGGCCAATACCAGCAACAACTACCGTGCAAAAAAATAGGTTAGCAGAACGATGGCGATCACTGTAAAAATGACGGTTGCGACAAGATCTTCTGCCTTCATGACGGCGCTCCCCGTGTGTCATCGATTTAGGATGCGTAACAATATTGCTACACTACAATTGTCTTTACATTCCACAGCAACGCATATGACAGCTTATAGGTGAATACTGAAAGCAATCGATGTCTGTACGCGCGCAGCCAGGTCTTCGACCGCATTACCACAAGAGGTACTATGCCGCCTTCATACGGGATCCTGGCAGTGACAATATTGAAGCGGTATTCCATCAAGGTCGTGCTGCCGATGCAATGTAAGGTTGCTGCAAACTCAACCGCTCGTTAGAACGCCACGTTCGCCAGACGCCACTATGCCACGTCACCTCCTGGAATACCGGTCTGCCGTCCATCTTCTTTGTCGATCAGGTAGAAACAGCGATTATCAGACGACCACGACGTTTCTTGCCAATAATGGCGAGCATAAACCTTGCAGAGCTGGCCGTCGTCAAGTGATGAAATAGAGCGTATTTCCATGTATCACGCGTCATTCCAGCATTGGCAACGTGGATCTTTGCTGCCGCACTATGTGCACTAGTTTAAACAGTTCCTTACGCTGTTCGTCTGTAAGTTGGTGCAGTAACGACTTGACCTTCGGCAGCTGCATTTTGGTTTCTTTATAGGGGAGCGCTTTGGGATGGCTGAAGGAGAAATAAAAAGCCCAGCGCGATGGCTGGGCTCGGGAAATTGGTGCTGGTATCTTTGCATACCGCCAGCCCCGGTACAAACAGCCGGTTCTTCAGAACAATGTTCTCTCCGAACGGCTTGAATGGACACATCATAGATTGCACACACGATTTTGCTTTGATTTGCCGCAAATGACCTTGTTTTGTCCTAGCCAGAAGAGGAAAGCTTGCTAGTCAATGTAGATGCTTTTACGCGTAATCTTTGGTGTTTTCATTGCAGATAATTCTCGACTCACTGAAATCCTTGTTGCGAATTTGTTTTGGACGAAAAGTTTTTAAACGGAGACGCTACGCTCGCATAGTCGAGATAATCTACTGCCGTACTTTGAAGATTTGCGGCTTGTTGAGGATGTTTGCCTCGGAGGGTTACTGGTTATTCGATTTCAAGTAAGAATCGAGTTACATCAACAAACACATTGCCTGAAGGACTAAAAGGTAGGTTCACGACGGCGGCATAGGCAGACAGTGAGGCTGCGAAACGACAAGCGGCGCATGGTGCTGTCGGCGGACGAGATCACCATTACCCATGGCTGCATTGAGGCGTTGAACCTTGCGCTGCGTGCTGTCACCCAGCCGGGCGACACGGTCGCCGTCGAGTCGCCGACCTTTTATGGCTTGCTGCAGATACTGGAAAGCCTCGGCCTGCGCGCGCTCGAAATTCCGACCAGCGCCACGCGCGGCATCTCGGTCGATGCGCTCGAGATGGCGATCGGGGCGTATGACAATATCAAGGCGGTGGTGGTCGTGCCGCACCTGCAAAACCCGCTTGGCGGCATCCTGTGCGATGCCGACAAGCAGCGGCTGGTGCAGCTGTGCGAGCAGCAGGGCATCCCGTTGATCGAAGACGATACTTATACGGCGCTTGCCGACAGCGAGGCGCCGCTGCAGGCACTCAAGGCCTGGGATCGCACGGGCAACGTGATCCATTGCGCGTCGCTGCACAAGATCCTGGCGCCCGGCATGCGGCTGGGCTGGATGGTGGCGGGCAAGTGGCAGGCACGGGTGGCCATGCTCAAGTATGCGCAGACGCGTGACAACGAGGAATGGTCGCAGATTACGGCAGCAGAATTTCTGAGTGCCACCGAGCAAGAGTATTGCCAAAATGGGTGCGTACATGGGTGCCCCGCCCAAGGTGACTTATCTGGATGCTTGTCCCGCCACGCCCCAGGGTATTTGTGAAGGGACGTTCGGCCAGGCCATCCATAACTACTATTACAAACGTAGCGCGGCCGATCTCGCGGATGCCAAAGCCGGTTGCCTGAAGACGGGCGGCAAATGGCGCAACGGCTGAGAACGATCGAATATGGAAATACGCTCACTCTTATCGCTCGTTGACGGGCAACTGTGCGATGTTTACGCGGGTCACTATTGGCAGCAAGCGGCCTGGTCGGCTCAGGATCGTTGCTTCTACCCGAACGACAAAGAAAATGGACGGCAGACCGGTACTTCAGTGGGCGACGTGGAACAGTGGCGGCCGGCGGGCGCAAGTTTTTAATATGGCGTTCGATTCATCTTTTTATTTGACCTGTCTCGCTAGGGTGACCTGCACCCTGAAATTAGCACGGCAATAATCAAGAACCAATACCAAAAGGGTTATCAGGTTTTAGCGGAACAAGATCATGTGTTGCAATCATGTTCCCCTCCTGGTCCGTGAAAAGGACAGTGGTATCCCGATTGGCCAGGTGGTAGTAAATGTCGTGAGGGAGCGTTGCTGTTTGTTGTGATTCACCGTTTTCAAATGTCATCAGCAACTTCCTGTCGTCTGTGAGTGTCAGGTCGATTGTTTGCCCGAGGATGTTCGGGTCAATTGGCAGGAACAACGTGACCTTGTTGTAGGCTTCTGTGCGCAGGTAGGCAAACTCAAGGTTTTTCGGAACGGTCATCAGTATCTCTTTGTATCATGAATGGGTTGCCCTGCAATCGATCCTCATCAATTGCCGACAGCTGCTGCCGAGGTAACGCCGGGCGAAGCACTGCCGCAAATGAAGACTGTGCTATCGAACAGAAGGATAACGGTGCCGACAATGGTGGCTCCCCAAAATGCCAGGCTACCGCCAAATACGCCAGCAGTAAGCTTTCCCCGACCTGCGCGCTGGTTGAGGCAAAAGTACGTGACGCCGAGCAGCCGCAGGAGGCATGCGCCTTGAAGCCAGGCACCGACGCCGGCCCGGTAGGAATTATTCGACTGTTCATGTCACACAGGTCGTTGATCCGTAGTTTGGCCAAGCGGTACTTGTAGCGCCTGAACCTGCCAGTCTGGCGCCCTTACAGGGTTGCAGGACCCCTTACCCCGGGTCTCATCGCAAATGAACAGGCCACCATCCCAAAGTTCGGTAATGATGCGTTCCTGTCCGTTAAACCACTACCGAGTCGCGTAGTCGTACCTTGCGTCCAGCATGAAGTGGCCATTCGCGTGGAGGCGGCCAAAGTGCTTCTCCTCGGTTGCCTCCACAGTGAAAGGCTTGAGCAATGATTGCACCGTGCTCGCCAGGAATGTCGACTCGACGGCGATCGGGTTTTGCACATCGGTGAAGCCTTGAAGCTGAACTTGGGGCATGGGGTTGTGCATTAACATTGAAGAGGGTGCTGCGCATATTGTGGGCGACACCTGGAATACATGCGCAGGACAGGCCATGCGGTGCCGTTTCTCTGTGCGCAGCCATGCGCCGGTGTTTCGTCATCAGCACGTCTTGATCGAACAAATCCATGCCATTCGTCGAAGCCTCATCCTGGTGCAGGTGCGTTGCCGGATTGCTTTTCTTGAAGCGCTTTTCTGCCTGATGGCTTTCATAAATAGTCCAGAGTCGGCCGACGATATCGATGACAACCGACAATGCCAAAAGCTTGGAGTCGATCACGAAAGCGTAGAGAAGCGGAGCGAAACGCCAGAAAATTGCCTCGTACTGGGCATGGTGGCAAAAATCCCCTTTGCCAGCCTCGCCGTGGCGATACTTCATCGCCTGACGGATGTGAGGACGAATGACCAGAATGGCAGCCACTGCGTAAAATGCATAGATGACTTGGCCCAGCGATGACAATGACGAAACCATGGCAAATTCATTGTGAAATCCCTGCTGCAGCAATGCGGCAATGCTTCGCATGAAATCTGTCATGTAGGTCATCCAGTTGTTAAAGGTTGAAAAGGTTTTTGCTGTTGGTCTTTGTTACGTGCGCCTACACACAACGCAGCAGGAAAAGAATTTTGAATTTTTTTTCTGCTTTTTTGCGATAGCGTTTGCCGGGCAAAGTCATCGGGCGCCACGGTGATGCGACTCGATGACAGAGCTGCAGTCACTGATCTGCGCAGGCGTGGATCCGGCCCGGGCGAGAGCCAAGCATTGAACTGGAACTAGGCGAGCGGGAGGTGGCGGTTAACAAGTTTTCCAGCGAGCATACACAGAGCAAAGAAGAACGGGACTGTGCCAAAGAGCGAATGGGGAGGTGCAACAGTGACTGGCCGAACCGCGTTTTATGAAGCTGGCCTAGGCCGAAGAACTTGCTCTTCTATGCTGGAAGCAAACCGACATTGCAAGAATTCAGGCCCATGCCGGACAAGCGGTTCATCAATCGTACGTCATATAGGCGCGTGAATTCCATTGCATAGTTTTCCCATAAATAGGGGGATGACTGGCCCCTTTTGGTGTTTGCTAACCATTTAAAGACCGGTTAAAAGCCAATCTGCCGCCGCCCGTTCACTGGTAGTGCCGGCACATCGTATTCGCTTATATTTACCGCCACCTGTTCTGCCATCGCCGCACGCAGGGCCGCCTTCCCAAGCGCTTGTTGTAATGCGATCCGGATATCACGGATCGAGCGTCCTTCCAGCTTGCGCAGCCAACTCTGTGGTAATTGGGAGGGAATGCCCGGTAGGTTCGCCGCCATTTCTTCATACACCTGGGCCGCAATGCATGACAACTGGGTTGCCGTCGGATCGGCGATGTCGAAGACCTTAAATCGGCTCAGCAGCGGGGCAGGGATATTGCTTGCGTCGTTTGCCGTAGCAATCCACAGCACCTGGCTGGCGTTCACCGGAACTCCTGCATATTCATCCCGGAATGTGCGCGACATCCGTGGCTCCAGCAAGCTGTAGAGCGGCCCCATCGGGTCGGACCTGCTGTCGCAATTCGACTTATCAATTTCATCGAGAACAATGAGTGGCGACATCGATGTGCTCTGGCGCAGCGCTTCAAATACCAGGCCGGCGCGTGCAGAGGACCATCCCCGGTCCATGCCCGCAATGGCAAAGCCGCAGCTCTGGGAAGCCATGCTAATGACTTCCATTGAGGTGCCGAAGACTTCGGCAAGGGCCAACGCAAAGTGCGTTTTACCGATGCCAGCCGGGCCGGTCAACAGGATCGGGATGACGTGAAACCGCGCATCCCTGCGCAGACGTGCCAAGGCGGCCTGTTCGGCAAGAAAGTGCACGGGCGCTTCAAAGTTTGGAAATTTGTCAACCAGTTGCAAAAGCGTACGTGGGCTAGGAATAGCACAGGGGTGTCGCAAAGGTCCAGACCGCTCAATCTGGACGATAAAGCGCAGATATTCCCGCTCGGCGTCCGTTTGTTCGCCAGGCGGCATGCCATTAAGCCGTTCCTTTTCATTGAGCACGACATTCAGGTCGTACCACGGCACGAGCGAAGGATTTTGGTGCAGCGCTTTGGCCATATGCAGGACTTGGGACGCTGTGGCAGTTAGTGTCCGGTACGCGTCACCCAAAGCGTCGACGGACACGAGCAAGGCTTCATAATGCGTATCAACGACTTTCAGTGCGCTGCCTTCTACCTGCGGCAGGGACCGCAACAGGCTTACGAAAAACTCATGGAGCCGGCCGCCGTTGGGATAGCCAACCTGTGCCAGCAATTCTGAACTCAGCGCTTCTGCCTTTTGCGCAGAAAACCATGCGCACGCATCCGAGTCCTTGGCGTGAACGGGCTCGGGCCCGGTAGATGGATGCTTTTTAGCGGTCAATCGCGCCTGAACTGTCTTGAGTGACAATTTTTCTACAGCCGAAAGCGTCGCTGGGATGAGCGATTCAGTCATGGTGTTAATCCCTCCAGAATGGTGTCCCTTCCAAAACGCACGAACAGAAAAATTTTGAAATCGCGCTAAAAAAATGGCCGCGCCGCGTTTTATGGATCACAGCGACTACATTTACAAAAGGACTAGGCGTACATATACTTGCCAGCCAGCATTTCAACCTTCGCTCGGCATCCGGCGTCCATTCCATAACTACACGACAGCGAATGCATTCTCCGCCCCCTCCACCTGACAACCATACAAAAATCCTCGATTACTGGGCTCGCCGGAAAGTATTGAGCGTGCACGAATGGCAGGATTTTTACCGGATCACGGCGCCGCTCCTGATGAAAACCAAATTACCCACGGAGTATGCGGACCAGGGAAAGCGGGAAGCGCTGATCCATACGTTTTTCACCGACAAGATATTCCTGAACGCTGCCACCTCGAAAGCCGGGCAATTAGAGAACGTGTATGCGCTACATACGTTCCTGAAGCGATTTGCGCAGGATATTCAGAAGGGAAATGTTCTGGAACCGGAGCTGGGACCAGAGGAGCCGCATGCTGCAGCAGCCATGTCCTACGAGCAGGTGCTGGCCGAGGCCGGCATTGATTTTCATCGCGTCGACGATGCAGCGGGAGAATTCGTCAATAAACTTGACGACGGGGAGTCTGCTTACCTGCGGTATAGCACCTGTGCAGAGTCAGAGGACAAAGAGCCGATTTCTCGCATTGCAAAGCGCCTGAAGTTAGGTACAGCCTTTCACCACAGAGCCAAACGGCTGGGTATCACCCGCGAAAAAGGCGCCACGTATCACGGTTACGAGGAAACGAAGATTGGACGCTGGTTGCTGTCGGTAGGCGCCAAGTTAAATCCTGAGTGGCGGGAGGAACTGGCCATTCTGTTGACCTTGTTATGCCAGAAAGTCTACCAACAGGGCAGAGATGCGGCATGAAATACCCACTCTTTCCTCCGCTTAGCCTGATTCAAAATGATCTCTTCGGCGGCGACGAACACATCGCGCAACGCCCCCCTGCGGAACTTGCCGGTGAAACAAGTGATGCGCCAAATATGAACATGCCCGACTTCCTGCTGGAGCTGGTGCAGCGACGCGCAGCGAGCCAGGCAGCCTTTCCGGCAGAGTCCCCGGCCACAGGCCAAATCCGGCGCTTTTCCAGCATCCCCGAGCCGCAGCAGCAGGGCAGGCAGTTGGACCGCACGTTTGGCGTTCTCTTGGGCGCCAGCTTGGGAGGCCGGTGCTGGTCCGGATGGATCGTGGCACAGGAAGCCGATTACGCCTCTGACCGGGATTTGATTCTGCAGGAAGACGACGGGCCGTTTTCTCCTGACGCAGCCATGGTCCAAACCTGGAATCTGGTAAGCGTGATTGTGCGCGGCGACGAAGACATTCTGGGCAAGCTCTCCTCACAACGTCAGGCCGTGGTCCGGCTTCTGGCGGAAAGAAAAGCGGATCAGAATGAGTTCGTCACGCCCCGGCCCGGGCGTATCGGCGCATGGGATCTGGATGCCCAGAACGCGGTGGTGACCGGTACGCCTTTGGGCGATGAAACTGACCCCCGGCACGGCTATCAGCAGCTCTATCGCATGCTCGCCACGCAAGTTAGCGCGGCGGCAGTCAAGCAAGCCTCCGCCGCGGCTGAACCGCTTTGGCAGCGCTTGTTCGGCTGGATGAATCAAACCTTCGTGCGGCCGGCGTGGACGTTCGGCGCGCTGGCCGTGCTGGTGGCACAGGGCGTCTGGCTGGCGGCATCCTCTGATCTTGCGCTGGACGACGGCCAGACGTATCGCAGCGCATCCCGACTGCAAGCCGCCTGCGAGCCGCGCATCCGCATCATGTTCAAGCCCGACACGCCTTATGCCGATGTCGCGGTGCTCATGCGCCGTGTTGGAGCGACGCTGGTCAATGGTCCTTCAGAAACCGGAGAAGTATGGGTTGTGCTCCCCGCCGAACAGAATATGCAGGAAGCGGCGAACACGCTGACGCAGAGCCAACTCGTGGAAGCTGCTGATATCGTGTCGCCCGACAAGAAGGCTTGCCGGGAATGAGCGTGCATCGGTTTGGCCATGCCATCGTTTTCACGACGTTGCTGGTAGCGATTCTTCCTTTTTGCCATGCCACAGGCAATGTCGTGCAGAAAATGGCACTGGTCATTGGCAACCAGCGTTATGCCGACAATAAATCGCTGCCAAATACAATCAGTGATGCGAATCTGATGGCGAAAACGTTAACCGGACTTGGGTTTGCCGTCACTGAACGGCGTGACCTGAGCCGGGTGGCGTTTGCGGCGGCGGTTACGGAATTTGCTGCGCACATCCCGGAAGGAGCCACGGCCCTTGTGTATTACGCAGGACATGGCATGCAGATCGGCGGAAACAATTACCTTAATCCGGTGGATATGCAGTTGACGAGCGAAGTGGGTGCACAAATGCGTTCTTACTCGCTCAAGCAGATGCTGGAAAGCCTCGCCCGGTCAAAATCCGCTGTCAATATTGTGATCCTGGATGCATGCCGCAACAATCCCTTTCAGCCCCAGGGAGCAGTGCACTATCGCAGTATGAAGAATCTCGGCCTTTCCCGGGTCGAGGCGCCGCGCGGCACCCTCATTGCCTACTCGACCGCACCGGGACAGCTTGCGGCGGATGGTACCGGCGGCAACAGCGTCTACACAGAGGCGCTGGCACGCCACCTGAAGGAGCCGGGACTGGAACTTGAAACTGTCTTCAAACGGGTCAGGGAAGACGTGCGGAAAAAGACTTTGGACGAGCAAATCCCATGGATTGAGTCGTCCTTAACCGACGAGTACTACCTGAAACCGCCAGAGGGGGTCACTGTCGTGCCAGGGAAACCCCTGAAATACGCGTCGGCCGACAACGTCAGCGCAACGGCCGTTCGCCGCGGGCAAAAGGTCGCTTTGGCCGCCGACGAACAGTGGTATCGGCAACTGACGGCAAGGGAGTGGAGTCAGATCGACTGGGAGATCCAGCAACGGGTCAAGCGCCTGACGCCCGATGAGATCCCACTGCTTGAACATAAGGCCGGCGCCGGCAATGTGATGGCCCAGACGACACTGGGACTGGCTTACCGTGAAGGCACGGACAAGGCTACGGCAACGAAGAGCGGACAAGTCTTGCGCCTGGGCGCGAACAACAGCAAGGCGCTGCAGTGGTTGAAAAAGGCTGCCGACGCGGGATTTCCGATTGCGCAGACCGAATTGGGTGAGATGTATTACACCGCACATGGCGTAGACCGCAACGTGCAGAAAAGCCAGGCGTGGTTGGAACGGGCAGCCGCAGCAAACTATCCGCGGGCAAAACTCGACCTGGTCCAGGTGCGCGTGGAGCGTGGTCATGGAAATGCTGTTGACGTCGACGGTGCGATGAAATCGATGATGGAAAGTTTGGCGCTTCCACCACCGCCCGCGACACGGGGGCGTTAGTTTTCTGTTTCCAACAAAAACAGTGGAAAACATCGGCCGGGAATAAAAATTTGTGAAATTTGCTGTGTGTTTTGAAGTGCCTGCGCGATGCCGGCTAACCCCTTTTAACCTTCGTTAAGACCTTCGAGCCTGCGATGATGCCATTGACCCAATCGCGTGAAATACGTGTTTTTCTATCCTCGACATTCAAGGACATGGAGGAAGAGCGTGATCATTTGCTGACCCAGGTATTTCCTGCGCTACGCCGGATCTGCAATGAACGGCAGGTGAGCTTCACCGAGATTGATTTGCGCTGGGGAGTAACCGAGGAGGCTTCGCGCAATGGCCGCACGGTAGAAATCTGCCTGGAAGAGATAGACCGCTGTCGCACCTATCCGCCATTTTTCATTGGCTTTCTGGGGGAGCGCTATGGCTGGATACCGCAGCCTGCGGATCTGGAGCAATTCTGGAAAGCGCGGCCCGACTCGCCCTATGCGCAAACCATTCGTTCGGCGCTGGAGCAAGGCATCAGCGTCACGGAACTGGAAATGCGCTATGGTTTTCTTGCCAACCGTGATGCTGCAACCCATGCGCGCGTATTCTTGCGCGCACCTGCACTGACAGAAAAACACTATATCGAAGCGGGCCGACCTGAGCGCAGCGATTTTTATGATGCGGCGAATGGCAAGCTTAGCGCTTTCAAAACTGATTTGCGCTCAGCAGGCAGCGTGCAACTCGATGGGTATGCGAGCATCGAGGCATTTGGCGAAGCGGTGTATGCCTTCATGAAACAGGAGCTCGATCAGCTATTTCCCGCCAACAAGCAACTTTCCCCTGCCGAGCAGCGCAGCCATTCTCATGCCATTTATGCGGCGTCACGACGCAAGTCCTATGTGCCGCTACCGGAAATGCGGCAAGAAGTGCTGCGTGCGATTGATGTCGCAGTGAGTGAGGCAGGCTTACAGTCTGTCTATAGCACAGGGATCAATGCTGGTAGCCAGCACATCCATATCACTGGAGCTTCGGGACTGGGCAAAAGTGCGTTTGCTGCCGATCTGGAGTGCTGGCTGCCGCAACAGCGCGATGTCTGGGTCTTTGCCCACTACACCGGCGCCGATGGCGACCGCTCCTTTGAAGGCTGGCGCGACCGGTTACTTGATGCACTCGAAGACACTGGGAAAGTGATCTCGCCAATTCCCGGCGCCACCAAGGAGCGCTGGGATGTGCTGCCTACTGTATTGTTTGATGTACGGCAAGCACTGGGCAAGCCGTTGGTGCTGCTGCTGGATGCCATTGACCAGCTCAGTGATCCCAATGCCGTGGCGTTGCTTTGGCAAATGAATCTGCCAGTTGGTGTGGTACTTGTGACGACGTCAACACCCCAAATCGGTACGCCCGAATGGCATATCGCAACAATATCGCCATTTGATGAGACGCAGCGACGTGCCGCTGCCATGTACTTTCTGCAGGAATATCGCAAGGAATTGCCCTCTACTGTAATAGAAAGGATTTCAGCTGATGCGGCGTGTGCCGTACCGCTGTTTCTCCGTTTGGTGCTGGAAGAGCTGCGCCTGCACGCAAGCCATGAAACGCTGGAACAGTTGTCCGAAACGTTGCTAGCCGCTAAAGACGCCGGATCACTGTTCATGCAAGTGTTACAAGCCATGGATGCTGATTTCGCTGCGAGTGGGCACGTCGGTTTAGCAAGCAATGCAGCGCAGTTGATTGCAGCATCGTGGCGCGGCCTCCATCAAGCGGATCTTGCCCGCTTGCTGGCTGACGATAGTGATCCTGTCGACCCGGATGACAATAAGCCGCGCTTGCCGGATTGCCTACTAAGTCCACTGCTGTCGAGGCTGGAACCATTCTGTCTGCGTGACGATGGGCGGCTCTACATCATGCATGCCATTTTGCGTGAACCGCTGCACAAAATTTCTGGGTTGCCATCAGTACGCCGGGAGCTGATTGCGCATTTCAATAATGAAAGTGGTGCAGCAGTAGCTGAGCGGATCTATCAGTTATGGCAATTACATGACATGGATGCGCTGCCCAGGGAACTTGGAAACCCGGTAACGTTGCGAACCCTATGGGAAGCCGAGCCGCGGCTACTGCGGGATGTGTTGGGTACCATGGGAGCAGGAGCAGCATCAACGTCTCCTGCAATGGAGGCATTGATAACCTGCTTTAATGCAGCCACCAACTCGGCAAGTACGCTACCACAGGACCTCAATAATATCGGAGTGTGGCTTGTAGATAATTCCTACTTATCTGCAGGGGAAACTTTGCTCCGCGCCACTCTGGAGTTTCTAAGAGATGGTACTTTTGACCGTCCTGGCGTCAGCTCAGCTCTCAATAATTTGGCTGTCCTATATCATGCGCAGGGCCGTTTTCAGGAGGCGGAGTCACTGCTTTTGGAAGCGCTGAGTATTTTTCGTCGTGTGCTGCCGCCAGGACATCCGGAGATTGCGCACCGACTCAATAATGTGGCTTCCCTCTATCATGCACAGGGTAGGTTGCAAGAAGCGGAGTCACTCTATTTAGAAGCACTAAATATTCGCCGCCAAGTGCTTCCGCACCTACATCTAGATATCGCGATGAGCCTCAATAACCTGGCGTCCCTCTATGAGGCGCAAGGACGGTTTTCAGCAGCCGAGCCACTGCATCAAGAAGCGCTAGGTATTTTCCGTCAAGCGCTGCCGCCGGGCCATCCGGACATCGCGCTGAGTCTCAATAATGTAGCTCATCTCTATCATATACAGGGCCGGATTCAGGAAACGGAGCCACTTTATACGGAAGCGCTGGATATTCGCCGTCGTGCGCTGCCGCCCGGTCATCCGGATATTGCCAACAGCCTCAACAGTATGGCGTCTCTGTATCAGGCGCAGGGCCGGTTTCAAGAGGCAGAGTCAATCTATTTAGAAGCGCTGGATATCTTGCGAGAGGCCTTGCCGCCGGGCCATCCAGACATCGCGCCGAACCTCACCAATGTGGCGTCCCTTTACTGTGCGCAAAGTAGGCTTCAGGAAGCAGAGCCACTCTATTTCGAAGCGCTAAGTATCCGCCGCCGCGCTCTGCCACCCGGCCATCCGGACATCGCGAGAAGCCTCGTGAATGTGGCATCTGTCTATCAGGAGCAGGGCCGGTTTCAAGAGGCAGAGTCACACTACCTAGAAGCGCTGGATATTTTCCGTCGCGCGCTGCGGCCTGGGCATCCGAACTTCATGAGCAGCCTCGACAAAGTGGCATCCTTTTATGCGGCGCAGGGCCGGTTGCAGCAAGCGGAGTCACTCTATTTAGAAGCGCTTAATATTCGCCGCCAAGTGCTGCCGCACCTACATCCAGATATCGCGATGAGCCTCAATAACGTGGCATCCTTCTATGATGAGCAGGGCAGATTGGAGGAATCCGAGCCACTTTATATAGAAGCACTGAATATTCTGCGTCACACGCTGCCGCCCGGAGATCCGGACATCGTGGTGAATCTTTACAATTTGGCTTTCATATATCATGCGATGAGTCGGTTGCAGGACGCCGAGCCACTTTATATAGAAGCGCTGCGTATTCGGCGTCAGACGCTGCCATCCGGACATCCGGACATCGCGAGCAGCGTAATCAATCTAGCTAATCTTTATCGGGAGCAAGCGCGTTTTCAAGACGCAGAGCAACTGATAAACGAAATGAAATACTCTAGCGATCACTTATAACTAAACTGCGACGCTAGAATTTTGAAGACAATACCTGCAGAAGGAGAGTCTCAGGACAAAATATAGACAGTCTCCTTTTTCGTGCAAGGTAATGAAAGCAGTCTATGAATGCAATTGGTGGATTCCATATGATCATTGAAAAATGCCAGAAATGGGCAGCATGGATAAGAAATAATGACACCTCCGTCATCATTATCTTTTTTATTGGCGCTCTCATTGCCGGATTTGCATCGCTTATCGATATAGGGGTCAACCCCTTGGATGCGATCTTCTATACCCTGCAAATGATCGTGCTTAACTTTGATAAGCCTGACGGAACAATACCCGGATGGCTCTTCCATGTCAGCCGTCTGGCCTTGCCCGCCCTTGCTTCCTGGGCGTTAATTAAGGCATATATGACCCTGGCGGGGCGAACCATTGACCAATGGAGAGCAAAGCGCGCTTTCGATCACATCGTGATTTGTGGCAGTGGGGCTCAAGCCAAGGCTATCGCAGCAGCGCACCTCGCACAAAATGGCAAAAGCACGAAAAATATCGTGCTGCTTTCGCTTGAACATAATCGCCCCGAGCTGGAAAAGCTGCAGCGTGAAGGCGTTAAGATTTTGGAAGGTGATGCCACAGATGCCGAAGCACTATCCCGCATGAGTATTCACCGCGCCGCAATCATCTATATCGTCGCGGGTACAGACGAGGCAAATCTTCGGATTCTGGAAGCGGTGAAAGAAGCAAGGTCGTCCAAAGCGGTAAGTGGGCAGGCAACTTGCCTGGTACACGTCTTCGACGATTATCTGTTCCGACAGGTTTCGGCCTCGACAAAGGATTGGGAAGACTCAGTGCACCTGGCTGTGGTGCCATTTAATTCCTGGAAAGAGAGCGCCCGCTGCGCGTTGGCGCAGATCGGCCCTGACCTGTATTCTCATCGGACGGCGGCGCACAGTGGAGAACTTCATGCATTGGTCATTGGTTATTCGTGGTTTGGCCAGCAGCTCATCGAACAACTTGCGCATCTTGGTCACTATGCCTGCGCTGAGAAGCTGAAAGTCACCTTGGTAGCACCCTGCGAGAATTTCAGCCGATCACGCCTGCTGACTCGATTCCCGGCGTTGGACAAGCCCCACAACCTCCAAGCCTGGGGCGAAACGGCGGAACTGCTTCCATTAATTGATTTGCAATTCATCGAAGCGCCGATGGATGGATTCAGCACAAACGAGCTCATCCAGCATATCATGCCATCGGTTTCGGTGGCTTATATCTGCGCGGAAGATGCTGAGGCTGGTATGGCTGCAACCAACTCCCTGTTGCTGCAAACACCCCAGTTGAAATTCCCCATATTCGTGAGCACCACTAAAGGTCTCGCTCCGATTCGACGCTTCGTCGAGAGCGGATCCACGCGAGTCCGTGTGTTCGATGCCCTGGAAAAGGGTTTCCAACTAGAGGATAACGAAGCCTATCTGCGTCAGTACACCGAGCGGGAGGCTGCCCTGGTGGATCTTTATTTTGCTCAGCAATATGATCTTGGCCGGCTGCCTTCGATTCTTAACAAAGTAAACATCTCCGACCTGGCAGTGTCCTTACGAAGTGGGGATGAAGCTTTCGTAAGCAGCCCTGCCTGGCTTGACCTCGAGCGCTACTGGAGGGGATTGCCAGAATGGATGAAAGAATCCAGCCGGGATACCGTGCGGCACCTACCTATCAAGCAACGAGCCATAAGCGATAACTTTCTCGTTCAGGAACTATCTGAGCGCGAGAAGGAAATCCTGTCGCGCATGGAGCATACGCGCTGGGTGGCGGAACGGTTGTTAAGTGGCTGGCGTTATGCGCCAAAACAAACGGGCAATAGCGAAAAACAACTGCATCACGACTTGATACCGTTTCACAAGCTCAGTGAGCAAAGCAAGCAGAAAGATGCTGCAATCATTCATATTTTGCGCTTTTTGGCTAAGGGAAGACCCGTAGGCGCACCTAGTGAGCGCATTTTTGCGCAGTCCCCTGCTTCGAGCGGTGATCAAGCTGACGTGAAAATCGCGGCATGATGCGGCAAAATAGATGATAGCCACGGACTTAGCTCTGCGTGTGGACGCCGCCAAATACGTAAAGAAACCCCGTTTTTTTGCAGTACAGTTTGCTGACACAGAACAGACGATTGCCACGCTGGAGGGGCCGGTACTGTGTAGAGCAGGGGATGCTATTGTCACCGGCACCGCCGGCGAGCAATGGCCGGTGCCAAAGGAAGTGTTTTTCTCTAAGTACGTCGCTGTGCCACCGACCTGTAATGGCGAAAGTGGCCAGTACCAGTCATTACCCCAAACTGTGCTGGCAGTCCAAATTCGAACCGTGGCAGAGATTGAATTGTCAGCTGGTCGCGGCAGGCTCACCGGCGCTGCCGGTGATTGGCTAGTGCAGTACGCTCCCGGCGACTGCGGCATCGTCAGGGATGACATCTTTCGACATACCTATGAATGCGCTCAAGCAAAGTAGTAGATGCCGCCTTGACTTCACCAGAACATACGCGCCTGCGGAGAATGCGACCTCATTTTCATTAGTCGCTGCATAGCAAGACTGTAGGGATGAGCCTGCAAATTCGGACAGTAGACATGTGCCCATTTTGCGCAATCTCCATCGCAAAGGCGAACCTATTCGGCCAGATTTGCCATCCTTTCCCCAATCGAGTCCCGTCTGTCGGGACAGCGTACAGACCCCTTCAACTATTTTTCTCGAATTCTTTAAAAATCTTCGACTACCTTCGTTCTGTCAATGAAAGCCATCTCAAGGTGAGGTGGTTGGACGACAGAACGGGAGAGGTAATGAGCGACATTAAAGCAACGGTGGAAAATCGTGCGCAGTCTTATCAGACGATGCTGCAGGATGAAGGCTACGGCGCCAAGAATCCGGTGTGGGATGAAAGTGTAAATACCTGGGATATCACAGCCAAGTATGATGGCGTACAAGTGTTGATCGTGCTTGATGCCGATGATCCCGATTTCGTCCGGATCATGCTGCCGAACTTCTTTGATATTCAGCCGGAGCAGTTGGGAACGGCATTGCTCGCCATGGATCAGGCTAACAGGATGTGTAAGGGTGCGAAGGTGTACCTTAATTCGAAGCGTGACGACAGCATGGTTTCGGTCGAGTTCTTGGATAAAGGCGCTACGATGGATGGAACGACGCTGACTCGCTATGTGCGCATGGCAGTCAAAGCAGCAAAATTTTATGTCGATTTCTTTAGGGAACAGGCCTTGCACGCGTAAGCGCCAAAGACGGACATGCAATACGGGAAGATTCTTTCCAAGATGGGGCAACGCGAAAAGTGGCCCTGCACCAAGAGACTGGACTTCGCCGGAAGGCGTCTGGCACTATTAATGTGGCACGCCAGGATGACGCTTCGAACTAGTGCGGAAATTGCAGGACCGACTTCAACGAACAGAACGCGGCGGAATTTCCGAATTTCGCCTTCGTAGTGAGTGAGATTCGAGGCTAATATTGTGGTCTTGGCCTTCCGGCCGGATTACCGCACGATTGATCGGCAAAACGATCATCAGTTGCTGCGTTGGGCGATCCATGTCCAACGAATGCCACTGCTATAACAACGATGCATCAGGGATGGACTTACCGTGAAAATCCACTTTATCCAGGTAACGCTGGCACTGACTTTGGCTTTTGCCGGTGCAACAGCGATTGCAAAGCCAGTACAGCAAAGTGTCGAGGTCTGCGAAACCAGGGTTCCCGCCCTAAAAGTCGATGGCACATCACAAGATGTGACGACGCGTGGTTTGTGCATTAAAGACCGTGCGGGTCATCCGGTGAAATGGGTGGTGGAGCCCATGTTCGTGACATTGCAATACGCAAAAGACAGCAAAATCTTTTACGGCTGGAAGTGGAACGACCCGTCCGGTACGAATAAAGGACAGGGCTCCCCCGAGGATGCGAAGAAGTATGGCGTTACCAGCTCGGTCATCTTTAATGCTGATGGCACCAGGCGGGCGGAGATTGCGGGGGAGATCTATGCGTTTAGCAACGGGCTGGGGAGTTTCGCCACGGGCTCGGACTTTACCCTGATAGGCATATCCATAGCGGACACCTATACCAGTCCAGTGCTGAGGACACTGTTTGTCGGACTGTACGGCGTTGACTTCTTTTTGTCGTACCTTGGCGAGTGGGTCAGCGATGGTTTGCTGCTTGATGCGCCGCCCTACAGAAGCTGGGAGGAAAATACCTGGCGCCAAAAACGTCGGGGCTTCGTGGACGAGCAGGGGCGCGTCGTGATAGAGCCGACATTTAGCGCGTGCGCTCTGCGCGCGTCATTTGAATCACGCTACGCCATCGTCACAGACGACCAATGCAAATACGGCCTGATCGACAAAAATGGCACCGCCGTGCTGGCGATGGGCTTCCAGGATATCGCACTGACGAAATATCAAAAGCAACCAGCCTATCGCACGCTGTCCTCGGAGTGCGGCTGGATATCGTGCAAGAAAACCATGAAATACCTCCACCCGACATCGTTGGATGTGCTTTCAAGCAGCGAGGGGACGTACTATAAATACCGCCTCATGCGCACACTGCAATCAGACGCACACAAGTTGGGACAGGTCGAGTCCACCACCCGCCTGGGCATTGCAGTATGGCTCGCCGGCATCCTCTTTATGTGGCCGATCTGCGTCATGTATCAACGACTCAAAAAAAGAAAGTCGTATGGCCTGGCTGTCCGTAACGGCCTTGGCTGGGCGTGCGTGACGTCTGCCGGCGTCATGCTATTCACATTTGCGGTGTTGTTCCTGTTCGTTTTTGTATTTATGGCAATGAATATCTTTGCTACGCTGGCCGCCAGCGACAAGTCGGATTGATTTTTCGCCGGGCCCTATCAGGTGTTTCGGCCAATTCAGCCTTGTACTGACGGTTGGCTGTGCCGCACGCTGTTCAAAACAAGTAGACCTAGGACAGGTGCGGGGCGGATTGTGCAGAATTGGCCTGGAAGCGCCTACGGAAGGCGTCACAGAAGTTGACGGTGCCGCCATTGCGGTAGCCGTTCTCCTTTTAATTGCAGACACAACATCACTTTCCCCGCATAATCTGACGCTTTACGTTAATCGCCTCCCGCCATGAATCTGTTTTTCAAAGCTGCCCTCGTCGTTGGGCTTGCGTCTGCCACGACGATGGCCGTTGCTGGTGACAATGCCTGTTTGCTCGAGGGCAGCCTCAAAATTGGCAAGCAAGTCACCGAAATCAAAGACTGCATGCAGAACAACGGCGTCAAGAAAGAGCAATTTCTGGAAACTTGCAAGAGCATTGCCAAAATGGGTGCGGACATGGGTGCCCCACCCAAGGTGACGTATCTGGATGCTTGCCCCGCCACGCCCCAGGGTGTTTGTGAAGGGACGTTCGGCCAGGCCATCCATAACTACTATTACAAACGCAGCGCGGCCGATCTCGCGGATGCCAAAGCCGGTTGCCTGAAGACGGGCGGCAAGTGGCGCAACGGGTAAGAACGATCGAATATGGAAATACGCTCACTGTCATCGCTCGTTGACGGGCAACTGTGCGATGTCTACGCGGGTCACTACTGGCAGCAAACGGCCTGGTCGGCGCAGGATCGCTGTTTTTACCCGAACGACAAAGAAGATGGACGGCAGACCGGCATTCCAGTGGGTGACGTGGAACAGTGGCGGCCGGCGGGCGTAAGGTTGTAATAACCACAGTGCGAGAACCTGGCAATTTATGCCTGGTTTGCATCCGGTGTTCGCGCCATACCCCGCTTTACATGTGCATGCCGGCTGCAGGATGGATGGACATGGCGTCCATCGGTGTGTTCCTGGCGCGGATGCGCATCGCCTGTCACATCACGCAAGCAGACGCCCCTGTACGGGCAGGCCCATCGCACAATTGTGCATATTGCGTTGAAAATGGCGATGCCGGCCTGGCGGCTCTGGACCTGAGGGACGAGCACAAGCGTCTCAGGCGGCTGAACCAGCAAGCGCTGGAAAAGTGCGATTTTCAATCGAACGCGCTGCCCAGATATCATGGATACTGATTGTATGTGTGTATCCATCCATTGTGAGGGTCTATGTCCTATCGACGCCCGTTCATTGCTGCCGTATTGGCGCTGTCAATCTGCTGGGACGCAACGGCTGCGGAACTGGATAGCACCGGCAGGCAGGAAGTCGAACAGCTCCTTTTGCGACTTGCGGAGTCCGGATGCCGTTTTCAACGCAACGGCACCTGGCATAGCGCCACCGACGCACGATTGCATCTGCAAAAGAAATACCAGTATTTGCTCGACAAGCGCCTGATGAATGCGCCTGAAGACTTTATTGCGCTGGCCGCCACCAAGAGCAGTGTGAGTGGCAAGCCCTATACCGTGAAATGCGGCACGCAGGAGCCGGTAACAAGCGCTGGCTGGATGACGGCGCGGCTCAAGGAAGTCCGTGCGAAGACCAGGTAAAAGTCAATAATTGTTCGCCATTTCCGTACTGCCATGTCAGGGCCGCCGACACTGCTGCGATGATTGCCCGCTGGCCCGTTGCCACGTTCTGGCCCGATAGTGACTGTGCACCTTCGGTGGCGCATCGAAATTGCCAGCAGATATTTGTTGTGGAAGATTTCTTGAGAATGTTGCGGACGATGCGCTGCAGTCAGTACGGCGCGTTGATGAACATTCGGCGGTGCAACTACTCTACAGATGGGATACCAGCGCAAAGGCTGATGACCTGGAGGATCGTGGTGCGAAAAAATGAAGAATTTACCCTGGATCGCCATGGCGGGCGGGACAAGATCACCAAAGCGATGTACAGCCCGCAAACCTATCGCCGCGAGAATACGGCGTGGCGCAGGAAGAAACAATGGCGCATCTCCGGCGCCATCGTCATCGGTTGTATCATCGTCTACCTGCTGGCTATGTATCGCTGACTATCGAGGTACCCGGTGATTGACGCTGTCGGGACCGCCGCCGCAGTGGCTGCTCAATATTTACGCAATTTCCGGCAGGCCAGACAGGAGGCCACTTCGGCGGGTTAAAAACCGGTTATCCACAGTGTTGTTCCTCTAAATTGTGGGAAACCCCGACGGCGTCAAAACACCGGCAGCATCGATTCGCTTTCCGACATGCGTGGATATGCCAACGCGTGGTCGGGCCGGTCGGGTTACCTGGCCCGCATCGATATTTGCCATCAATGTATTGCTTGCGGCTTACCGGTGGTACCGACTGATAAGCCGGTGCGAGGCTTGTCGGCTGTCGGCCGCCCGATGCGCTGTAGGCCAATCGCGCTACAGTCTGACATAACGGTCATTCGCTATCGTCGATGGGTGGATGATCGGCATGAACTGGCGCGTATCCGAGCCGCAATCCAACATTGTTCGGGGAGACCAGATACCGTGTGTCTCAGGAAATGGTAACAGCCTTAAATTAAAGGTCAGGCAGGAATTAAACGACAGTTAAATATTAAAGGTTGGCTAGGTATTAAAGGCCAGCCCGGTGCGACGCTTATCGGATCTGTAATCGCGCAACGTACAATGAAGATTGTCGCCGCATCCCGTCGCAACAGACATCCTTTTTCATCAACGCGGCGCCTTGCTGCATTTGAAGCGTCGGTCAAATTGACGACGATGAGGGCATTCGTAAGCGGCACTTCCTTTCTTGACCAGCCAGAGGATTGCCGCTTCGGTTGCCGGTGACAGTCACATCCGGAAACGCGTATTGCTTAGGCGTCGCCTGTGCTCCCGCCCACGCAATGTTGGTCCCATCGATTCAGGCATGACGGACCGAATCGTCAGCAATACCGGCAACTGATTCTGTTCGTACATTGTTATCTTATTGCCGCGGCGGTCGCGGAATCGCCCCATGGCGCTTCTTGATTTTATCGGCCGCGCCCTTGGCGGGACGTTGTTTGCCGAACTGGGCACGCGGGACGGCTGACCCGCCCGGCTTGTCCAGCCATGCATCGAGCTGTTCCCTGACACGCGCCATGCCGCCGGTCAGTCGCAGGTAGCGATTCCGAAACGTCTTTCGCAATACCTCGTCCGTCTTCGCCGGCACGTCTTCGCGCAAACCAATGACCCGCTGGCACTGCGCCAGCGCGCTTGCATGAGGCACATCGTTGACGGCGATCGCGGTCAATGTAAGCTGCGGATACATCCCCTGCAAGTCGCTGAAGTCTTGGTTGCTTGCGCCGACAACGCCGACGATCGGTTTGAAATTGCTGTTGGCTGACGGCGGCAGCTTCGGATCGAACAGCGGCTGGACATCGTTTTCACCTTCATCGTCACCGTCATGCCCATGCCCTGCGTCGGACGACACCGGCATGGTGGCGGATATACCTGTCGCACGGGGCATTTCATTGCCTGGTCCCGGAGGCGTACCAGGCTCCTGCGCCGTAAGCGGGTAACCGGTGCCTGCCAGCGTTTTCTGGAGTGCCGCTGACAGGGATGGCGCATCCTTGTGCTGCGACAGTGCATCGACGAGCGCGCGGGCCAGTTCCTGGCAAACCATGGCAACGAAGGGGCGCGCGATGTCAACGAAATCGCCCTGGCCAGTCGCCGGCGGCAGGGACCTCGCCCCGGTTGCCGGTTGAGCGGGCACGTCCTCCAGGCGGGGCTGCGCGGAAAGGGCCGCCTCTGGAACTGCTGCGTCTTGTGTGTTGCGCGCACCCGCTGCGGCGTTCGGGACCGGTGCCTGCTCTGCGGCGGACATTATGCGTTGGGTAGGGGCGTGCTGCGACAAAGCGGCTGTCGGCCCAGCGCCCTGGCGACCGGTGGCGCTTCCATTGGACGCGCTGTGCATCCTGTTGCTGTGGGTCGGCAAGGGTTCGGCGGCAGAAGACTTTGTCGTTTGTTGAGCGTTGTGCGTAACGTTATCCGGTAACCGCGGCGACGATTCGGTTTTCTTTGTCTGCGCAGGTTTAGTCTGTGCGGTCGCCTGGCTTGCGGGCGGCACCTTCGCAGGGTTTGTCGTTCGTTGTTGGGTAACGGACGCCGGCAGCAGGCTCCTGAGCTTGTTACGTACACCATCAAAGCTTTGAGAAATGGAGATGAGCTTGCGATGCCGGTCGGCGGGCAACGCCGTTTGCTGCGCGAGAAAAACGTGTTTTGCCTTGATGTCATCCAGCCGTTCGGACTTCAGCAAGTCGGCGCCAAAGGTCGCGTAAAGCGCTGTCGCAAGCTTTTCCCATTCCGCGTCGTTCCATTTAATAATGATGGGGAGGGCTGATTTTTTAGATGCATTCGCCATATAAACGTGGGCAGTCAATCATGAAGTACAACACATTGGGTAAAGGGGCTTTGGACGTGTGCCAGCATCAAGCGTGCTGCCGAAAGCAGGGCAGGAAAGAGGGCACTGTATCAAGGGCCGCATGCGTCCATGCACGGAGGAGAAAATTCATTCTCAAGGGAAATCAGATCATGCGCCATTTCCTCTGTGTCGCACAGTGTTGAGACTTGAGCTATAACAAAAGAGCGGTGAAATACGCACTTGAGGAGAACGCGTGTCGTTTATCACGGCGGGAAAAGCGCCGTTGCCGTCCCTTACGGTGCCGCTCACGGAGCGCTTCCATGCCGTCCGTAAGCAACCGTCATCGGTAGTCGCTCAGTGTAACACCCATTGGAGGCAACCAGGCGGCCACCCTTTACGTCAAACAAGGAGAAAACAAGCACCCTTCGGGACGCTTGTTGTTGAATCCCCCAATACGCCTGTCAAAGACGGTTCAGGCTTTAAACCTTGTGCGTTTTGGCTTTTTAAAAACAAAAATTGTGATTCCGCGCAACGGCGCGAAGATACCGCGGCGGCTTCGCGGGGCGTTTTGATCTGGGTGACGCGAGCGGTCAATTGTCATGCGGGAGTGAAGGAGCAGTACGCTTGCCGGTTCTGCGGCGCGCATTACCCACCGGCGCCAGCGATGCATACGATGCCATGCGAATGTCTGCATGGCCTATCCCGAGCCCGCGCAGTGTCAACACGCTAACCTGGCGATATTTAGCCGGGAATACGGGCGATGACTTTGATTTCGAAGTCGAACCCCGCGAGCCAGTTGACGCCAATCGCCGTCCAATTCGGGTAGGGCGCTTCCGGGAACACGTTGTTTTTAACGGTCAGGACGGTGCCGAACTGCTTTTCGGGATCGGTATGAAAGGTCGTCACGTCAACAATATCCTCAAGCCCGCATCCACCCGCTTGCAAGGTCGCTTCAAGATTGGCGAATGCCAGACGGACCTGCGCCTCGAAGTCCGGCTCGGGCGAGCCGTCGCTGCGGCTGCCGACGTGACCGGACACGAACAGGAGATCGTTTGACCGGATCGCTGCGGAATAGGTATGTAAAGTGTAGAGGTCATGCCGACCGGCGGGGAAAACGGCGTCACGTGCCATCATTGCTTATCTCCATAAAAGGGTCGATGTCGACCCGGCGCTTACGTGATCCGACTTTAACCGTTTGCATCGTCTGGATAAACGCGCATATCGCGTCATCACTATTTGTATAATCCAAACAATCCAAAGGACAGGTGGGGTAAAGATGGATCGCTTTGACGAAATGAAGGCATTCGCCCGGGTGGTGGAAGCGGGCAGCTTCACCCGGGCGGCCCAGACACTTCATATGAGCAAGACCACTGTGACGCAGCTGGTACAGCAGCTGGAGGCACGGCTGCGCGTCAGGCTACTCAACCGCACGACCCGCAAGCTCAACGTCACGGCCGACGGCGCTATCTATTACGAGCGCGTGTTACGGTTACTGGCGGACATGGACGATGCTGAGGCAAGCCTGCCAAACGCGTCGACCTTGCCCAAGGGTCGGCTGCGCGTGGATGTGCCCAGCCCGCTGGCCCGCATGATCCTGGTGCCGGCATTGCCTGCGTTCCATGCCAAATATCCTGACATTCAGCTTGACATGGGTGTAAGCGATCGCACGGTGGACCTGATCGATGAAAACGTGGATTGCGTTTTGCGCGGCGGCGAAATCACCGATCAGTCACTGCGGGCCCGGCATGTAGGCGATCTGCAACTTGGGGTTTATGCCGCGCTGAGCTACTTGCAACGGGCCGGCACGCCGTTGCATCCACGCGAACTGGAAGAAACGCACCACCGGATCGTGGGTTTTCTATGGGCGCGTTCCGGCAAGGCCTTTCCATACGCAATGCACCGCGATGGCGAGAGCATCAGGGTGCAAGGCCGCTACGTGCTGGCGGTCGATGACGGCAACGCCTACCTCGCGGCCGGCTTGGCCGGCATGGGAGTTCTGTGGCTGCCGGACTACATGTCGAAGCCGCACCTGGCCGGCGGCGAGTTGTTGCCGCTGTTCCAGGATTGGCGCCTCGATCCGATGCCGATGTACGTGGCGTTTTCGCCCAATCGGTATATCAGCACCAAGTTGCGCGTGTTCATTGATTGGATTGTCGAGCTGATGGCGCAGCATGCACCTGTCGCCGACCGCGCTGCCGTGTGATTACCGCGATGCGAGTACGGCGACGAGAGCCGGAAGCGGGCCGGGTATGGAACCAAAGGTGCGCCAATAGCGAACGTGCTTCCTGTCTACCGCTGGTCGTCGTTTCTGCCCACAAGCCGGTTCACCGTTGATCCAGGGATGGCGGATCAACGGCCCACCTTCTCTGCATCCTTAAATACCTTGACCGCCTGATACTTCGATTCGCTGTGCATTCACCCAGCGGTTTTCATCCGATAGCAGGCTGGCGATCATCTGCCCGATATCGTCTGGCAGACCGACGCGGCCAAGCGCGGTCATGCCGGCAAAAAGATCATTGAGTTCCGGGTTGTCGCGCACCGCACCGCCGCCGAAATCCGTTTCAATGGCACCAGGCGCCACCGTATTGACAGCAATTCTCCGATCGCCCAGTTCCTTGGCCATATACCGCGTCAGCACTTCCACCGCACCTTTTACCGCAGCGTAAGCAGCATAGCCAGGATAGGTTATCCGCGTTAGTCCTGACGACAGGTTCACGATGCGGCCGCCATCGGCAATCAGCGGAAGCAGCGATTGGGTCAGAAAATAGACGCCCTTGAAGTGGACATCGACCAGCCGGTCGAACTGCGCCTCGCCGGTCTGACCAACCAATGCATAATCGCCATGGCCGGCATTGTTGACAAGGTGGTCAATGGTTTGTCGGGACCACGTGTCATGAAGGACACGCCGCAGATGCTTGGTAAAGGGACCAAAGGCTGCGACATCGCCGGTGTCGAGCTGAATGGCCACTGCTTTGCGACCGATGGCCCGGATATCGGCAACGACCGCTTGGGCATCTTCGGCGCGGCTATGGTAAGTAATGATTGAATCTCCGCCGCGACGCGCGATGTTGAGTGCTGTGCTGCGTCCAAGGCCACGACTGGCGCCGGTGACAAGGGTGATGGTGTTCATGGTGGGGCTCCTTTCATCAATATGGATGCGATGTACAAGAGCCTCCATATTGAAATAGGAAGGCAGGCGGTGGTTATCAGAAATTCCTGTTTGTTTGCCTAATCCTCCAACCGGCCTGCAAAGTCGCCCGTGAACGGCTATGCTTGACCGATGACGACCTTATTGAGTATTGCAGACCGGTACGCAGAAGCGCATGCGGATCAGGACGGCGTGGCACCAACGCCGATACCGGGTGTGGCAATTGTGCGTGCCACCGTGCCCAGCGGCCTGGTGCATGCAGTGTCCCGGCCGCTCGTCTGTCTGGTGCTGCAAGGCAGCAAGCACGTGACGATGGGAGCCGATCACTTTGCCTTCTCGGCGGGTGATTCGCTGATCATCACTGCCGATGTGCCGACGGTCAGCCAGATCACGAAGGCAAGTTTCGCGGCGCCCTATCTATCGGTGGTATTTGATCTTGATCTGGCCATCATCGCGGATCTGGCGCTGCAAATGGATAATGGAAACGAAGTCCATCGCGCCCCCGTGCGCGTCGAGCCCACGGATGCGGAAGTTACCGATGCCGCGCTGCGGTTGTTGCGCTTGCTGAACCGTCCGGCGGCGATGCCGGTGCTGCATGCGCAACTGGTGCGGGAATTTCATTACTGGTTGCTGGCAGGACGACATGGGCCGTCGGTCCGCCGTCTTGGTTGGCCGGACAGCCAGGCGCAGAACGTGGCACGGGCAGTCGCGGTGCTTCGAGCCGAGTTTGCGCAGTCCTTGCCGGTTGCTCGTCTGGCGGCGATGGCGGGCATGAGTCCGTCTTCCTTTCACGCTCACTTCCGTGCCGCAACCTCGCTTTCGCCGCTGCAGTTTCAAAAGCAATTGCGATTAATCGAGGGAAGGCGGATGATGCTGTCCGAGGGCGTGTCGGTAAGCAGCGCGGCATTTGCAGTGGGCTACGAGAGCGTCCCCCAGTTCACCCGCGAGTACGGCCGCATGTTCGGCTCGCCTCCGATGCAGGATATCAGGGCAGCCAGAGAACTCGTTCAGGCAACCGCCTAGCATGCCGAATCGGGAACGCGATATGCGTTGGACCACGCTGTCATAGTGAATCGAGGATCGGCACGTTGCTATGCGCTTCCTGGCGGCCTTGGTTGGATCGATGGTGGTCAGCAGGAAAGCGTAACCTTCTGCCAAAAGCGGACAAGTTGATCATCTTTTATTCGTGCCAAATTGCAAGAAGTCAATCGATGGGACTTTGCATTTGCCGCTACGGAAAATAAGAGTGCTGCGGGATATTTGTGGCGCCGTGCTGAACTTAATGTCGATGCCAGTGTGCGAACAATGCGTTCATTTCCTGATGCCCGATCTGGTTTCTGGCAAACGATATTGTTCCTTGCTCACGCAGCTCTTGCGCGGCGCTGCGGATAAATCCGAAAGCAGCACGAGCGATGGAACCCCCAACGCTGACGCGCTTCACGCCAGCGGCAATCCATTCAAAGGCGTTGCCCTCTGTGGTGCCCAATCCCATCACCATATTGAGCGGGCCGTCGATTTCCCTGGCGAGTAACGCAATCGTTGGGAGGTCCGATGTGCCAGGCGTGAACAGGCAGTCGGCCCCTGCCTCACGATAGTGGTTAGACCGTTCGATTGCATCAGCCAAGCCATTTTCAGAGCATGCAATCGCGTCGCATCGTGCCGTCAATACAAACCGGCTGTTCATCTGAACAATGGTTTGACGCGCCGCGCGGATGCGTTCGATTGCCAACAATTTGTCGTACAAGCCCTGTGCATGAGGCATTTTGTCTTCGATGTTGCCTCCGGCCAGACCGGCGTCGATTGCGGCGCGCACCGTGGCGGCCACCGCGTCGGGACTATCGCCGAAACCTGCCTCCAGGTCGCCGTTGACCGGTACCGGCACTGCAGCGGCAATCGCTGCCATCCGCTCGAACATTTCCCGGCGCGAGACGGCGAGGCGGGCTTCGGTGACGGCGTAGTCTTGCTTCCCTAGAGAAAAGGCAATGCCTGCACTGGTCGTGCCGATTGCAGGAAACCCAGACGCGGCCAGCAGCAGAGCGCTGCCAACGTCCCAGGCATTCGGCATGACAAAGCCGGAAGCCGCCCCGTGGAGGTCATTGAAGATATCGGTGGGCAACGGCTTGGACATCGCATGCTCCTTGTTTTGCTGAATTGGCTGTCAGTTTAGGAACTGGACTACTATTTGTAAAATCGATAATTTGCATGTGATCGATCCGCTTTTTGCATGAGGTGGGGGATATGGATACGGATGCTTTACGCACTTTTCTGACGATCTGCCGGTCAGGCGGATTCTCGAGCGCCGCCGAACAGTTGAACCGCTCGCAGCCCGCCATCAGCCGGCGGATTGCGCTGCTCGAAGAACGACTGGGCGCGCCGCTTTTCGAGCGGACCACCGGCGGGATCGTACTAAGCCAAGCCGGTCAGGTGCTACTTCCCCATGCGCAGCGTGTACTGGCGGCCCTGGAAGATTGTGACGCAGCGATCGACGGATTGCTGTCCGGGTCCACCGGTCCAGTATCCCTGGCGCTGGTAGGTACGCTGGCAAGCGCTGCACTGACGCCCGTCCTGCAGCGCTTTGCGCGGGATCATCCAGGCGTGGACCTGCGGCTACGTACCGCGACCAGCGCCGAGGTGAGCGATTTGGTTCGCAGCGGCGCGGCCAGCATCGGCATGCGCTACCACCGGGACGATTCCCCGGATGTTGACTGCGTTGCGCTTGCCAGTGAACGCTTGCAGATCGTATGCGCACCGGAACATGCTCTGGCCGGGTCGACGGTCAATTCATTGCGCAGATTGGCAAAGGAGCGTTGGCTTGCTTTTCCCAGCGCTAAAACGCTGCCTGAAACAGCTGCAAACAACCTGTTCACACAATTTGCAATGCTGGGAATTCATGAGGTGGATTGGGCACCGGTCGATAGTCTGACGGCCCAGAAACGCCTGGTCGAGGCAGGTTATGGTCTTGCTGTACTTCCTGCCAATGCCATTGGGGAAGAGCTCGCCGCAAAGACTCTGGCGACGATTGCCGTTTCAAAGATCGAGTTGGGCAATCCGATTTATCTTGTTACGCGCCGCGGCGGCTACCTGAGTCCGGCTACCAATGCGCTGGTCGCGCTATTAAAAACCATGTGAAGTTCAGTGATACACGGCCGCCTTGTCCTGCATGGAACGGGTTACAAAATGAAGTGTTCACAGACACGGCTTTCATCAATGTCAGCTTAGGGGCCATAGCGCACGGCAGGACATGAATTGGCTGAAGTCATCTGGACCGGATAAGACAATTTTTGCCGTTCGCCATTTCCTTTTCAAAGCAGTGACATTTCGCCTGTCTTTCCTACCGAGTTACGTCCCTTGTGGCATTTTGCGTCTCCCTGGAGTGCTGGTTTCTATTTTTTGAGTCCAGCAGGGGAAACTTATCTGAATAATATTGCAATGAGGAAATTGGGCATTGATAATTCGGCTGATGCATTTCGCCGTACATGACACGCTTTAACGAACGCCAACGCTGGTCCATCAGTTTGAGTTACAGGTGCGGCATCAACTGAAACTTATGGGAAATTGGCAATGTCGGGTACAGGAACAACTTACAACGGCGATATATCGTTTAACGCGACGATCAACATCAACGGTTACCTCGGGATAGGCACCGGAACGATCTCCTTCGGGCAAAATACGACCAACAGCGGCGACGCGTATATCGCCCACGGCGTGCCATCAAACGGGACCGCGAATATCACGTCGGCCACCGCTGTGTGGAACATTGGCGCTGGGCTCTATGTCGGCTACGACGGCATCGGCGTGCTCAATATTGCAAACGGCGGTACGGTATCCGTCAACGGAGGCCTCGGAACGGCATACATCGCCGACAAGGCAGGAACGACCGGTACGCTGAATATCGGCGGCGCTGCCGGGCAAGCCGCAAAAGACGTCGGCACCCTCAGCGCGTCCAACATCACGTTTGGAGCCGGAACTGGCGCGATCTATTTCAATCACACTAATACCAACCACACGTTTGCGCCAATCCTGTTGGGCAACGGAACCATTCAACAAGCCGCCGGCGTCACACACCTTACCGGAAACTCGAACGCATTCTCCGGTACGGCATCCGTAACAGGCGGCACGCTGCTGGTCGATAATAACCTCGGAGCGACGTCGGTCACCGTAGCTTCCGGCGGCGCATTGGGAGGTGCCGGTTCCATCGCGGGCGCGCTCTCAGTAGCCAACGGCGGCACATTGACCCAGACACAGGGCAGTACGCTGACTGTCGGCACATTGGTGCTCAACGCGACCTCCAACGTTAATCTCACCGTCGGCGCACCGAGCGCCACGGCGCTGTTCAACGTGACCGGCGACCTGACTCTCGATGGCCTGCTGAACGTCACCAGCACAGGGACATTCGATTACGGCACCTACGGCCTGTTCAACTACGGCGGTGTTCTCACCAATAACGGCCTGACGATCAGCTCGCTGCCTGCCGGCTTCAATCCCGGCGACTGGGCCATCGCGGCCGCCAATGCGACCGTCACGCTGGTGGTGGCACAGGGCGCTGGCAGGCAATACTGGGACGGCGCGAGCCTGCTGGCCAATGCGCAGATCGACGGCGGTGCGGGAACCTGGAGTTCGGCTTCTACCAACTGGACCAACGTCGCTGGCGATATTAATGCCCAATGGGCGAGTGAGAGGGCAGTATTCGGTGGTCTTGCGGGCGGCGTCATCACGGTTGAAGGCACGCAATCCTTCACCGGGTTGGTGTTTGACGCAGCGGGCTACCAGCTTGCCAGCGGAACGGCGGCAGCGCTCGCCATTGCCAGCGTCACCGACGCGTCAGTAACTGTCAATGCAACATCGGCCGAGATCGGCGTGGGCATTTCTGGTACTGCCGGACTGGTCAAGCTGGGCACTGGCACCTTGCTGTTCACCGGCACCAATGGCTATGCCGGGCTGAGCACGGTGCAAACCGGCACCTTGTCGGTGGCGGGAGCCGGCTCGATCGCCGCATCGTCCGGCGTCGACGTCAAAACCGGTGCAAATTTCGATGTTTCCGGCCTCACGGCAGGATCGACCACGATTAAGGATCTGATCGGCGCCGGTGGTGTGCAGGTCGGCACCAAGACGCTTAACTTCGGCACGGCCGCATCGACCGCTTACAGCGGCGCGTTCTCCGGCACCGGCGTCATCGCCAAGCAGGGCACTGGCACGTTCAGCTTCAGCGGTACGGCAGCCAATCTTGCTGCGGTCAATATCGACGCAGGCACTTTTGCCATCTCCGGCGGCAACGCGATCGGCGATACGGCACAGGTGAACCTGTCCTCCGGGGCTGCCTTGTCGGTGGGCGCAACAGAGACGATCGGCGCGCTTTCGGGCAACGGCGGGGCAGTCGCCATCAATACCGGTGTGCTGACCACGTCTACCAGCAGTACGACAAGCTATTCCGGCACGATCAGCGGCGCGGGAACCCTGGTAAAGACTGGCTCCGGAACATTGACGCTTGGCGGTGCGAGTACGTATGCGAGTGGCGTAGGCGTTGGAGCGACAGGCACCACGGTAACCAACGGGACACTGGTAATCGACGGCGGTTCGTTGACCCATAGCCAGGCCGTTATGGTGGTTGGCGGTACAAATGGCCTCACAGGATCGGTGCAACTGGTGAACGGGACGGTTTCCGATCGGTCTGCTTATCTTGGCAACGTCAGTGGATCGACAGGCACAGCAATCATCGGCGCCGGCGGCACGTGGACAAACAGTTCGGAATTGCGTGTAGGCGTTTCCGGTATCGGCGCGATGACAATTCAGGGCGGCGGTATGGTGCAAAGCGCCACAGCGTCGCTCGGCTACAGCGCATCCGGCAGTGGAACGGTCGTCATCACCGGTGCCGGCAGCACGTGGACGAACAGCGACACTGTAACGGTAGGGCGTTCCGGCAGCGGCAAACTCGTGCTTACCGCCGGTGGCGTCCTTAATGCCGACATGGACTACGACCAGCTTTATGGCGTGATTGTCGGAAATAATTCGTCTGTAAACATCGGTGCGGAAGTCGCAAGCGCCGCCGCTGCAGCCGGAAAGTTGAACGCGCCGGCGATCCAGCTGAAGAACAACACCAGCACGCTCAATTTCAATCACACGGCGACGGACTATGTCCAGACATCGAACATCAAGATCGATGCCGCCGGCAGCATCAATCACTACGCCGGCATCACCAAGCTGAGCGGCGAGCTGGAAGGCGGCTTTTCGAGCACCTCGACAATCAATGTTCATGGCGGCTCGCTCGAACTGGCAGGGATGAACAACGCGTACACCGGCACCACAAACTTGTACGGGGGAACGTTACGCTTGTCGGGAACGGATGTCTTGGGATTCAACATGAACGATTCCCAGAATCTGAAAGTGCATGGCGCCGGCATCGTGGACCTTGCTGCCGGTCTCACGGTTTCGAACGGTATGGTTTTCAATGTGGCTGCGACGCTGAATGTGTCGTCCGGTTCAGCGACTGTCGGTGGCGTCATTTCCGGCGCCGGCGGGTTGACGAAGACCGGCGCCGGAACGCTGGTACTGTCGGGCAGCAATGCCTATGTGGGCGGCACGACCGTTTCCACAGGCACGTTGGAAGGATCGACGAGTTCGCTCCAGGGCAGTGTCAACATCGGTGCCGGCGCAACGCTTGTATTCAACCAGGCGGGCAATGGTACCTATTCCGGAGTCATGTCAGGTGTCGGCACGGTCAAATGGATTGGGGGGGGCAGCCTGACCTTGTCCGGCATAAGCACCTATTCCGGCACGATGGAACTTGGTAGTGGTGCACTGGTGCTCGCCACGCAATCTTCAGCCGGGCAGGGCGCCATCGCGTTCTCCTCGGTGGTCGGCAGTACGCTGCGCATCCAAAATTTTTCCCTCACCAACAGCCTGACCGGGTTCGGGGCCGATGACGTCATTGATCTGGAAGGCATGACTTTCGCCAATGGCGCCGTGTCTACCAGCTTCTCCAATGGCGCGCTGACAGTCCAGCAGGGCGGCACCAATGTCGCGCTCGCGTTCGCGGGAATTTCCGCAGGCTATGGTTTCCGTGCGACTGCCGATGGTGACGGATCAACGCTGTTGTCGTTGAAGCTGATGGCCAAGGTGGCCGGCGGCATCAGTGTTCCGGCAAACGGATCGTACAAGGCAGGCGACAACTTGGACTTCACCATCACCTTCGACGAAAACGTGACGGTCACGGGCACTGATAGCGCATTGGGGATCAACGTCGGGGGAACCAATCGGGCGGCCAGCTTCCTGTCAAGCGGAACCAATTCGGTCACTTACCGCTATACGGTCCAGGCTGGCGACACCGACACCGACGGCATCGCAGTCGGTGCGATCGCACTGAATAGTTCGACCATTCGCGATATGGCCAACGTCGACGCAAACCTGTCGTTGGCAGGCAATATACCGACGACGTCGGGGATTATTGTCGACACCACCGGCCCAACAATCGCAGGCAACATCACTGTTCCGGCCAACGGCGCCTATTCGGCAGGCCGGACCCTTGGTTTCACCGTGACATTCAATGAACCGGTAACCATCACGGGGACGGACAGCACACTTGGATTGACGATCGGCAGCACGACTCGTAACGCAACCTTTGTTTCCTCCACCGCGAATTCGGCGACATACACCTACACCGTGCAAGCGGGGGACAACGACGCGGACGGAATCACTGTCAATACGATCAATCTCAACAGCACCACAATCAGCGACGTAACGGGCAACAGCGCGACTCTGACTCTGACCGGCCATATTCCGGTCACGGCATCCATTCTGGTGGATACGAATGCGCCTCAGGTCTCCGGCAACCTCGGCGTGCCGGCCAATGGCTCCTATAAAGCGGGGCAGCATCTTGATTTCACCGTTACCTTCCAGGAAAACGTGACGGTGACCGGGACGGACAGTACATTGGGCCTGACGGTCGGCAGCAATGCCCGCGTCGCGGCCTACCTTTCCAGCACGGCCAATTCGATTACGTATCGCTATACGGTACAGGCCGGCGAGACAGATGCGGACGGTATTGCAGTTGGCGTCATCTCGCTGAACAACAGCACGATCACGGATGCGGCAGGCAACGCTGCGAGCATTGGCCTGACTGGCCATATTCCGGCAACGAGTGGCATCCTGGTCGATGGCGTGGCGTCCCCTCCAGTCACTACACCCCCGGACAGTCCTCCCCCGGACATTACGCCCCCACCTGGCAATGGCGGGGTTCAATCCACCACCACCAGAATCGATGGCGTGATGGTAACGACCGTCACTACTACCAAAACGGATGGATCAACGGTGCAGACCACGTCGATCCCGGTGGTGCAGCCTGACCGGCAGGACGAGGTCGGCAGCAACATGGCGGCCGACATTCCGTTGCTGAAAGACAGCGCAGGCATGCCGCTCCTCATGGCGCAGATTCCAACAGGGTACGGCCTGCAGGTCACCGGTTCGCCGACGCTGAAAGCAGCGAGCAGCGCAATGACGGACCTGGTTCGTGAAATTACGGCCCATACGACGGAAGGCTCGACCGACCAGGTCTACCTTACCGGCAGTGGCTCCGGCTTCGTGCAAGGCCTGCCTGCAAACACGCCGCTGCTGGTGCAAACCATCGTCCCGACGGTAGGCGCCGATGCGAATGCGCCGACACAGCCGCTCGTGATCTCCAGCGCGCCGGTGGCCCCCGGCTTACCGTTGAACGCGCTGGTGATCGATACGCGCGGCTTGCCAAGCGGCACCGTGATTCAGTTGCAGAATGTTGCGTTTGCAGCCGTCATTGGTGCGGTCCGGGTAACCGGCGGAGAAGGATCGCAGAATGTATGGGGCGACGGCTCAGCCCAGTACATCGTGCTGGGCGCCGATGATGACATCCTGCACGGCGGCGCCGGCGATGATACGGTCGGCAGCGCAGGCGGCAATGATCAGATCTTTGGCGATGAAGGCAATGACCTTGTCTTCGGCGGCCAGGGCAATGACGTCATCGATGGCGGCACCGGTATCGACACGGTACGCCTGGCAGGGTCGGGTCGTGCCGACTATACGATGCGTATCGACAATGGCAAGCTCAGCATCATCCATCGCAATGCCGGTGCGGATGGTACCGATACGGTGGCCGGAGTAGAAAAGCTGCACTTTGCCGGCATAGACGCGGACATATCGGCGCGAGGCACGATCAGTCGGCTGTACGACGCCATGTTCGACAGGGCCCCGGACCAGCCTGGGCTGGACCATTGGGTCAAGATAAGCAATGCCGGCATGTCGATGCATGACATTGCTTATCAGTTTGTTGTCTCCACAGAAGCGCAGGCATTGCCTGGTTTATCAACGAATGCGCAGTTTGTCGACCACCTGTACCAGAGTTCACTCGGACGCACTGCCGACAGCGCTGGACGCTCCCACTGGATCGATGTGCTGGAAAAGGGCAAGGGAGACAGGGCCGATGTACTGTTCGCCTTTGCCAATTCGACCGAAAAGCTTGCGCAGGAAAAGGCCAACGGTTACACGCTCGACTTCAATCGCACCGATGTCGCCACACTGATGCGCTTGTATGACACGTTGTTTGACCGACGTCCGGATCAGGCAGGCATCAATTACTGGATCGAGGCGAGCGAGAGGGGTATGGGGTTAAGCGCTATTGCCACCCATTTCATCCAGAGTGATGAGGCCGTACTGAAATTCGGCGGCATGAGCAACAGCCAGTTCATCAGCTATCTGTACAGTACGGGCCTGGAGCGCGCGGGGAGCAATGCGGAAGTGGCAGCATGGGGATGGCAGCTGGACAACGGTGTGATCAGCCGCGGTGATGCGCTGCTTGGCTTTGCCGATTCGGCGGAGAAGATTGAACTGGTCGGCCTGATCAGTACTTCGATCGACATGTTCTAATGTACTGTACCAGCATGCACGGCAAGAAAACTCAACCGTGCATGCCGGCTCTGCCCTGGCCGCGTGACCGCAGGCCTCCTGCTACATCACAGGCAAGGTTCTCCATACACAATTTGGTATTGGTAGATAAAAGAAGTTGACAGGAATCGATGCTACCTGGTCCGGAATGGCTGCTCTCGGTCTTGGATTCAACCGGTCGATGCAACACATTAAACTCTGCGTAAGCAGAAGGAGTGTTGCGGATGAAGCAAAGACCGAGGATTTATTACACCCAAACTCAGAAGGCATTGATGTGGGAACGCTGG